>OJDH01000008.1_pt1 | contig 190384 bp, 146 predicted proteins | sample 1592761 | NCBI WGS metagenome assembly OJDH01 (sample SAMN05416855, study PRJEB24817) | seawater metagenome | isolation source: Sea water | place: Canada:Atlantic | collected 2013-11 | reverse complement strand
ACGCCGCTAAAAATAAACAACCTCAACCGAGCGTTTTAACACCCTTTGTGGGAAATCCTTGTGAGAATATGCCCAAAGGTATTCCCTACTCACTCAAAGACTATTGTGAGCTGCTCGACACTACAGGCCGCTGTATTCGTAATGGTAAGGCTGGTCACATCGATAACACTCACAGCCCGATTTTAGAGCGATTAGGGTTAGACTCTGCTCAATGGCTAACCCTAACCACTGAGTTTGAAAAGCACTTTTGCTACGCAGCAGGTGCTGAGCAAATGATGAATGCGTTCAAGCGCCATACTCATCATCAACGGCTGCGGGGAATGACCAAAGCCAAAGCGTTGTTAAAACGCGCATAAGACATTGCAATTAACACATCTAATGCATCTCTTGTAGCGTTGACGCTTGCCTAAAAACTGACCTGACGCGCCGTTTCCTTCCTCTACGCTCATTTTTCCAGTAAAAATCCCCAATCACTCAGATCAAAAGTACCTTAACGCCTATTGAGGGGCATTTTTTCCCCTTAGCAGAATAGTTTTTTATACGATTCTAAAGATGGCTGTCTTTGTTAGAAAAAACATTTGTTGGAAAAAACACGCCCTTCCCTACTCTAGTTAGCCAAAAAAGCACGTAAAAAGAACCGACGACCGATACTTTTTGACGTACCTGAAAACGTAACGAATAGTAAAAAGGCTATGGGAGAGCTTATGTATCGGCTGCAACAAAGGATGACATTAAACTTGAAGCGACCTATTAATGGGTGCATTCAACGACCGTTCCCTACTTGTTATTTGCTTATTGGCTATATCTGAAGCCTTTTTCGATAAGTTGTTGGGTTTTTTCCTCCATGGCGTTAACTAACACTGGGTATTCTTTAGCTCGATTGGTTTGCTCGCTAATGTCATCGGTTAAATCAAATAGCTGTGGCGTTAGTTCAAAGCCCATTTCTATGTCTTTATTGCCTAGCCAATTTGGTAGCCCTTTCTCTTTACTGATTGCTTTTATGTATTTCCAGTTATTTTTTCGCAATGCAACTGTACCTGCAGATTCCTCTAGCAGATAAGTACGTGCAGATGATGTTTGACCCAACAGTGCTTTCATTACATCAAGGCTATCAATGGCTTCCTTTTTCGCCAGTGGCTGATTAACCAGACCGGCCAACGACGCATAAATATCGACTTGCGAGATAAGCGCGTTACTGCGGGTATGAGCACTGTTGTTCGGCCAATATACAATCATAGGCACACGCGTTCCCCCCTCAAAGACACTGTACTTGCCGCCACGAAAAGGCCCAGCGGGTGCATGCTCACCTAACATCTCTACGGCCATATCGTCGTAGCCATCATCAAGCACTGGCCCGTTATCACTGGTGAATATCACTAGGGTATTATCGGCTACCCCTTGAATCTTCAGTTCCTGCATAACCCTGCCGACAACCCAATCCATTTGGGCAATTGCATCACCTCTTGGACCCATGGTGCTTTTACCTTTAAAGCGCTCATTGGGTAAACGAGGAACGTGAATATCTTGAAATGAGAAGAATAAAAAGAACGGGTCGTGCTTGCTGCGAACAATAAAATCCAATGCTTTTTCAGAAAACACATCGGGAAACTCTTCATCTACCCACAAGGCGCTTTCCCCACCACTCATGCTACCTATACGACTGATGCCGTTTACAATCGTTTCGCTATGTTGCAAGTCTGCTTTCATGCGCAGTAATTCTGGGTGCTCAACACCTGTAGGGCGATCACCTACTTTATGATCGTAACTGACTTCAATAGGGTCGCTACGTTCTAAGTTGACCACTTTATGATCTTCTAAATACACTGTGGGTACCCTGTCGCCCGTTGCTGGTAACAAAAAGCTGTAATTGAAGCCGATTTCCAGTGGCCCTGGTTTCACGTCTTGGTTCCAATCAACCGAACCATCGCCTAAACCTAAATGCCATTTTCCTATCACACCCGTGGTGTAACCCGCTTTTTGCAACATGCTTGGCAAAGTCGCTTTGCCCGGTCGAATAAGTGCAGGGGCATCGCCAGGTAAAATAGCGGCGTTGTGCCGAAAGCCGTGTTCACCGGTTAATAGTGAATAGCGCGAAGGCGTGCAAGTAGAGGCAGTGCTATGGGCATCTGTGAAGCTCACACCTTTACTCGCTAGCGCATCTAAATTAGGTGTACTGACCCCTATTGCGCCATTAGGGGAAATATCTCCGTAACCTAGGTCGTCCACATAAAAAATCACCACATTGGGCTTTTGTGATAACGATGATTGTGATGGTTGTTCTGCGGCGAATGCTCCCCCCCCCGCTGATAAGGTAGTAACGCCCATGATGAAAGTTAAATAGCGTGACATTGTGGTTCTGATAACAGTCATTCTTTATTGCTCCTGAAAAGATCTAAAGCCCTTTGGCCATTTCGACAATTAACCCAATAAATTACTGGTACTGCCATTTAGTGAGCCAAGGGTCCTGAGTGTGTTGTTGAAATGCTTTAAGCTGTTGAATAAGTTCATTTTTTATAGTACTGAACTGGGCTAGATCAGCGAGATTATGTTGCTCTTGAGGGTCATTTTTCATATCAAACAACTCAAACTCAGGGCGATGTAAAAAGTCCTCGATCTGGCGACCCGCATATTGAGTGATTCCGCGGCGACGCACATCTTGCCAGACTAAGGACTGCTGCAAGTCCGCAGCAAAGGGGTAGCTCAATTCATGGGCGATATTCCAAATCAATTTATATTGCTTGGTTCGCACCATGCGCATGGGGTAATACATCATGACTTCGTGCATAGTGTGGGATGCAAAAACATGATCCCAGCCTGTAGGCTGTTCGTTTTCTAAGATTATTTTAAATGATTTGCCCTGAACACTTTCAGGCATTGGCGTTACGTGTGCGTAATCTAGGACGGTTGGCGTTAAATCAACCCAAGACACCATTTGCTGATGACGAGCACAATTTTGAATATTTTTTGCACATGCCTTAATGCTGTTTTTTTGTGCTGGCGCTTTGACAATTAAAGGCAGATGAATGCCGGCATCATACAAATTGGTTTTCGCACCAGGAAAGGCAATGCCGTTATCTGACAAATATAAAATTAAGGTATTGTCGTATTTTCCCTGGGCTTTGAGAATTTCAATCAGCTTGCCTACGCCTTCATCGAGGCGCGAAATAGCCTGATAGTATTGCGCTATCTCTTTGCGTGCAGCGGGCGTGTCTGGTAAGTACGGTGGTACCAATACTTCACCAGGCTGATACACGACCTGCTTTATGCCTGGGTAACCCTGTTCCCGGTTGCCAAATTGGTTTGGTTCGGGATAGGTTTTAAACGGGTAACCTCGATGTGGGTCGTCACTGGCAAAATATAAAAAGAACGGCGCGCTGTCACCACTTATAAACGCTTCGCTTTTTTGCGCCATTTCAACCGGGCTACGTGCAATTGAGGCCATATCATTGGCTGCGCCTTCAGATAACACATTATCAAACTTAAATACGCTGTTTGGCCCTAAGTGATATTTACCAATTCTTGCTGTTCTATAACCGTTTTCACTTAGCATGACCGGTAACGATCGCACTTCATCAAAACTACTGAAATGGTGCTGTTTATGCTGTAAACCATACATCCCATTGGTGTGATTATGTTGACCAGTCAAAATAACTGAGCGACTAGGGCTACAACTTGACACAGTAGCAAACGCATTATCAAAGCGGGAGCCGTCTCTTGACAGCGCATCAATATTTGGAGTTTGGATCACGTTATTGCCGTATGCACCGATAGCATCTAATCCGTGATCGTCAGCCACAATCATCACGATATTTGGCCTGTTGACCTCATTATTCTTACTTTGCTCGCTTTTAGCTGCAACGTTTGCTGCACAAAGCACCAAGATAACGGTGCTCAGGGTAAGCGTCTTAATGTATTTCATGATAAACAACCCTACTGATTTGCGTTACTCACCCACTACCCGCCGTATTACCCCAGAGCTGAGCAGAGGAGAATAAAAGAACAGAACGACCATACTGCTTAGCGCCCTGTTCTTTTTCTTACGGGAACGAAACCTAGCAATACACTCATCCATTGTTAACTCATCCAATACTAAAGAACGACCTCCAAGATCAACCTAGAGGTTTGTCATACAGCTAAGTGAATTAAAACGTATACGACACACCGACCAACACTTGTCTTTCAGTGGCGATCCAGTGATACGGGTCATACTTATCCCCTGCGCGATATTCGAAATGGTCGCGTCTCAGCAGGTTTAAAGCATCTAGGGTTAAACGGAAGCTCTCAGAAACGTTGTAGGCCAGCGATAAATCGAGTTGACCAAAGCCTTCTTGAGCAACTTCTGTGGTCACTAAAAAGTCTGAGCGATAGTTGTATGACAAACGGCCTGACACTAAATCATCTTCATAAATGGCAACCAAGTTATAGCTGTTGTCTGATAGGCCCTCTAGTGAAATATTGGGCAGTAACGGATTCGGAGACGGTACATCTGAGTCCACATAAGTGTAATTCGCCTGTACGCCTAAACCATCAAATGGTGCAGGTAAAAAATCAAAAAATTGCTGGTATGCGAGTTCTAAACCACGCACTGTGCCTGAACCGCCGTTGCTTTTACGCAGGATAACAAAGTCATTGCCACCAATGGTTTCTTGGCTTTCAGAGGTTTGTAAAAAGCCGTCAATGTCTTTGTAGAAAATAGCAGATGACGCCATACCGCCACTGGCAAAGTAGTACTCAAGGCTTAAATCTAAATTGGTTGCGGTGAATGGGTCTAAATCTGGGTTACCACCGGTACCACGGCCCTGCTCGAAGTTAAGATACAAAGACGGAGCTAAGTCACCAAAGTGCGGGCGAGAGAAGGTTTTTGAGCCTGCCACTCGCATTAATAGCTCGTCATTTAATTCTACCTTTAGGTTAAATGAAGGTAAAAACTCGCTGTAATCTTTATCGCTTTTGGTGCCATCGTAAATGGGCGCACCGTTTTGGTCAGTGTTACCGGTATCAAAGAAGTAATCTGCTGTGGTGTCGGTTTGCACGTAACGCCCGCCTAGGTCACCACTGACAAAATAGCCACCCAGTTCTGTTTCAAAATTGGCTTTCAAATATAGTGCCGTTACATCTTCAGTGTAATCAAACGAGTCTCTGGGGTTTTCGGTTTCAGATTGCCCAGTGAAGCCGTAAAATTCGCGGATTTCATCGTTACGCGACAACAAGTAATTCGGGTTAACGCCAACATAACCATTGGGGAAATTGCCGCCGTCGTACTCGTCCATAAAGTCATTCCAAATGCTCGGTTCAACTAAGTTAAGCGGATCGTCGCTACCGTAGGTTGCGCCCGAGGCATCAAAAATATGGTTATTCTGAACGTTTTTAGTGGTACCTAAACTAGCGAAACGAAAACCCGCTTCTATTGAGCGCACTACGCCTTCGTCAAACGCGTAATCAATGTCTAATTTCGCCGCCGTTTCGTCAGCATCTAGCTGGCGACTTTCATGACGCCACTGCACGATGTCAAAATTATCTTCATCTGTTACATTAAAATCACCAAAATCCACAGAGGGGGGCTCACTAGGAAATCCACTGTTATTTATCGTAACAGGCAGTGCATCCCAGCTGTCGCGAATACGGGTATTATGGAAGTTTGTTTCGTTCTCGGTATTCACATAACTGACTTCGCCTTCAATGCTCCACTGCCCAGCAACTGTTTCAAAACCTAGCGCGAGATCGTAGGTGGTTGTATGCCTATCATCAATCATGCTCAACACATCAAAGTTCATGTCGCTTAATGTCACGGAGGCAGGATAAAAGTTGTTTTCATCTATATTTGAGAAGTCAGCATCCACTGTGTTCGCACCATTGAACCCCCAAACAAACTCTTGGCGTAATTGCGACGTGGAATAATCGGTGTAACCAGAGTCGAAATAGAATTTTGTATCGCTGTTGAGAGAGACATCAACACCTAGTGAATACACTGTACGCTCGCGGTCACCCCACGCTGGGGAAGAATTAAGTGACGCACTAGTTTTAGCACCTTCAGGTGCAGTGCCACCAGCAAAATCACCCACGATAGGTGTCGAGCTTGAGTTACGCACTAAGTCTTCACGGTATTCTCGCTCCAAGTATGAAACGCCAAAGATAACCCCTATTTCACCACCTTTATTGCCATAATCCCAGATATTCCCCGCGACTAAAGATCCCCGAGGTGACCACTCTTTGGATAAATCACCATAGTGCTCTTTAAAGCTACCAGCGACAGTCGGACCGCTTAAACTCAAAGCGTCGGTGCGTTCAATATCCACCACACCACCGATACCGCCCTCTAATATGTCAGCCGAAACCGATTTATACACCACAACTGAGCCAACCAATTCTGCGGGAATATCCTCGAAACTGGCAAAGCGGTTAATGCTTAGCTCTGATGCGCCACCAAAATAATTTCGCCCGTTTAATAATGTGGCGACTTCATCTAGCCCACGAATAGACACACCAGATGCTTCACCACGAGAGCGTGAAATTTGAATGCCTGGAATGCGCTGCAGCGACTCAGCAACGTTTAAATCGGGAAACTTACCAATGTCTTCAGCCGAAATAACATCTGCAACCTGACCAGATTGCTGCTTGCGTGCAACAGAGCTAGCAATACTCGAACGTATGCCTACCACTGAAATTTGTTCAATGTCTTCATTCGCACTGGTGTCAACTGCACTTTCTTGTGCCCATAGTTGACCAGTGCTAAATATCATGGCGATGGAAGATGCTAAAAGTGTATGTTTCGTTTTGGCTCTCATTTCATTCTCCGAAAATTTTATTCGTATGTATTCGTATTAGGCATTCGGTTGCTAAAAACCCGGCTTTACTTCGCCACGCACTGGCTGTCCGTTCGTAGTTTGCGTCGTTCTCTAGACTTGTCTCTACCAAGTCTTGAATGTTTAGACGACTTGCGTAGTTACCCATTCCAAGTTTGTAAATAAATTAGCATGCAGTTAACAATATAACAACACCATAAATGCAAACAGTTTCCCTTAAATTTCGAACCTGGAATAAAAGCAAAAACAATAAGAGTCTGAATCTATTCAATATAAATACTAGAAACAGGTAATTATATTTATCTCAAAAGAAATAAAATTATTTAAAATGATAACGGTTTACCCTATAGTGATATGAAAAGGAAACGTTTCATTGGAGAATGGAAAAGCAGAAAAAGTCCCAAGTAGCAATGTGTACTTGGGGCCTTTGTACTGGGGGGTTAAGAGCTTTCAGTTATCCAAAAGCTCTAAGGAAAAGAACACACATAAAATAGCAGACACCGCATCATCAGCGTCTGTCACTGAAACGGCCAGTATGAATGCAATACATGGCGTTGGATGGCAACGTATTAAAACATTACCTTTAAGGCTATACCGTCAAACCAGTAAGAAGGGTGCCGTCCGACTTTGTTTATTAGTTGCGACTTGTTTTGGTGTGCCCTGTGCGACGACTTTACCGCCCTTATCACCTGCTTCTGGGCCAATATCAATGACCCAATCACTGTTGCTGGCCACTTTCATGTCGTGTTCAACCATGATCACAGTATTGCCTGCATCCACCAACCCATTGAGTTGCGACATCAACATAGCCGCATCTTTTGGGTGTAAACCTGTGGTGGGCTCATCTAACACGTATAGCGTGTCACCTTTTTGCACTCGCTGTAGCTCGGTTGCCAGCTTAATACGCTGAGCTTCACCACCCGATAACTCCGTGGCTGGCTGTCCAAGACGCAAATAGCCAAGGCCTACTTGTAATAAGGCATCTAATGCTCTCAGCACAGGTGGCTCATCAACGAAAAAGGTGTGAGCTGCCTCGACCGTCAAACCCAACACATCGGCGATATTTTTGTCTCGATAGGTGATTTCTAGGGTTTTATCGTTGTAGCGCTGGCCCTGACACACTGGGCAAGGCGAATACACACTAGGTAAGAAGAGTAACTCTACACTGACAAACCCTACTCCGTCGCAATTGGCGCAGCGTCCTTTGGTGACGTTAAACGAAAAGCGCCCTGCGTCGTAGCGTCTTTTCTTCGACTCATTGGTGCCGGCAAATAACTTACGAACATGATCGAATAGCCCAGTGTATGTGGCTAAATTAGAGCGCGGCGTTCTGCCGATGGGTTTTTGATCCACCGTGATCAAGCGCTTCACGTGCGTTAGCCCGTCAACGATATGCCCACCTGTGCTCGTCTCATTTTCTTGTTCGAGCAGATCAGCTTCATCACTAGGCACATCAACGGTTTTCTTCACGCCTAAGCCTTCATTGACTAATTCAACCAATGCTTGACTGACTAGACTCGACTTACCCGAGCCAGAGACCCCCGTTACGGTGGTTATAATCCCAAGTGGAAATGCCACATCGAGATTCTGTACGTTATTACGGGTCACGCCTGCGAGTTTTAACCATGCCTTCGCCTCTCGCGGCGTGCGCTCATTCGCGTTGACTCCCTCAAATAAATGTTTTGCGGTGTGTGAACGCTGATTACCTTTTAGCCCTACAACCGGGCCATTGTAGATAATCTCACCGCCGTGGGTGCCAGCGTCTGGCCCTACATCGACTATCCAATCTGCATGACGAATAACGCTCACATCATGCTCCACCATAAAGACTGAGTTTCCCGCCCCAACTAACGCATCTAATGAGCCTAACAAGGCTTTTTTATCAGCAGGATGCAACCCGGCGGATGGCTCATCTAGCACGTAAACCACACCGAATAACCGCGAGCGAATTTGTGTCGCCAAGCGCAAACGTTGTAACTCCCCAGGCGACAGTGTGGTGGTACTACGTTCAAGGGACAAATACCCAAGGCCTAAATACGTCAGTGCTTCAACTCTCGCTAAAATATCGCTGGCTAAGCGTTGAGCCACTATGACTTTTTCACGATCCTTTAATTCTTCACTGGGTTGGGTAGTCGCTGTTTCACGTAATCTTTCGGCCAAGTCAGTCAAGGTTAATTGTGATAACTGCCCAATATCCACACCAGTAAAAGTAACCGATAGCGACTCTCGCTTAAGCTTTTTGCCTTCACACTCGGGGCACTGTGAAATCTGCATAAACTGCGATACACGTTTCTTAGTGCGCGGGCTTTGCGTGGTAGCAAAAGACTGCAATACGAAGCGCTGGGCGCTGGTAAACGTACCCATATAGCTAGGTGCTTCATCATTTTTAATGGCGGCTTGAGTCTGCTTTAAATTGTACTCAGGATAAACTGGCACTGTGGGGGTTTCATCAGTGAATAAAATCCACTGTCTGGCCTTTTTAGGCAAATCACGCCACGGAACATCGATGTCGTAACCAAGAGAAACCAGAATTCGGCTTAAATTTGCGCCTTGCCATGCAGGCGGCCACGCCGCAATCGCTCTGTCTCGTATGGTTTTACTGTCATCAGGTACCAATAGTGCTTCGGTCACATCAAAAACACGGCCAATGCCATGGCATTTAGGGCACGCCCCTTGGGCGGTATTCGGTGAAAATGCATCTGCATATAAAATGGATTGACCATCCGAATAATCACCCGCCCGGGAGTAAAGCATTCGCAGGGCATTAGATATGGTGGTAACACTGCCCACGGAAGAGCGAACCGAAGGAGTGCCTCTTTGTTGCTGCAGGGCTACCGCTGGCGGCAAGCCCTCAATAGCGTCAACATCTGGCTCTTCGACCTGATCAATTAAGCGCCGTGCATAAGGGGATACCGAATCGAGATAACGGCGCTGAGATTCAGCGAATAATGTACCGAAGGCCAAGGAGGATTTACCTGAGCCTGAAATGCCGGTAAATACCACCAATGCATTGCGCGGTAAATCAAGACTCACATTCTTTAAGTTATGGACGCGGGCACCACGTACCTTGATACAGTGCTCTGGTTGGCTGAGTATATGGCTGGCTTTGTCTTGAGGGATGACTAAGTCTCCTTTGATTCTAAAAGGTATGTTTTACTAGTACATGACTCGCTGAAAAAAGTTCATGAGAACGTATTAAAAAAACGCTGAAAAAACCATACAAAAATCAAACGAAATAACATTGTTTTTGCAGATAGTAAACGCGGATATATATAGAGCATGGTGTGCTCAATGCGTTTGTATTGCTTGCTCTTGAATGAAAGCCGCTTGCAAAGCGGCACTCAATGGGGTCAGCAAGAGAGAGCATTACCTCATTGCTTTAATGATAAACGGAATGCCCTGAATATGTATTTTACTCAGTTAGTTTTTTAACGCCGGGCTTGGCGAGTATTTCTAAGTAAAAAGAGGCAAGTTCGTTTTTTTCGGCTTCATCGATATGTTGGTTAATCGAACCAAGATGAATGACTTGTGCACTATCCTTATCCGCTCCGAAACGACAGTCAAAATCCCAATAATCAGCGCCCTCAGGAAGTGACTTTTTTCTCTCTCGTCTAAGATATTTCTTTACTTCAAACTTAATGGCTTCGACTAGTCTTGGCAGTTTGATTTTCGGATGAGACAGAACGAATGTTTTTTTCATGGTATTTACTCGTATTAGCCAAATTCAAATATGGCATTCAATAGAAGGGGATGATATTGGGCTTGTACAGGCCAGTTCGCGAGCGAAGGCAGATTAATCTTTGCACAATTAAAAAAACACATTCAAATAAGCAGGTTTAACTATGCACGTTTTAAATAAGCACGTTTAAGTAAGTGCAATTCAACCAATTGATGTGTTTCATCATTAGGATTATACAAGAACTGATGCTTAATAGATGTACCTACTCACAATTAATCCTGTTTTGTATTTGCCAGCTTCATTCAGTGATTACACGGATAATGCCGTGATACGTTTTTAGTGAATGATCGCAAGCATTTGCGCTTAGAAAATTAAACATAAAGGCGTTAACATACAACACTCAACACTGATAGAAATTCACTCTAGACTGCCTTCGTTTACCGCCACAATAGTCTTTGACATCATGCTAAAAGCGCAATAACAATACCCCACTAGGGAATAACTTGTTTCAAAGGCCATCTATGTTGTTACTCATAAGTGCGTATTTACCCGTTGCTATACTCATCTATTTAATGACGAAAAAACACAGTGTAGCGGCCAGCAAAGCATTGCCTTTGAGTGCATTGATTGCCTATCTGGTAGTTCTGTTTGTATTTGATTTTGAGCTACGGCTAGTGAATGCCTCCGTCATCAGCGGGTTGTTGTTGGCGCTTACCCCTATCATGATTATCGCCGGAGCAATTTTTCTGTTTCGGTGTATGGAAGTCACCGGAGCGTTAGGCATAATCCGTAGCTGGCTAAATCACATCAGCAGTAATCCAATAGCCCAACTGATGGTCGTGGGTTGGGCTTTTGCCTTTTTGATTGAAGGCGCGAGCGGATTTGGCACTCCTGCTGCCATCGCTGCGCCTATACTTGTCGGATTAGGCTTCCCGGCCCTCAGGGTCGCCATCGCCTGTCTTGTTTTCAATACCATACCAGTCACATTTGGCGCCGTGGGTACACCTATTTGGTTTGGCTTAGCTTTAACCGAATTAACCCCTGTGTTACTGCAAGATGTTGCTTGGAAGTCTGCGCTTATCAATTCGGTTGCTGCTCCCTTTATCGTCATGGCGGCGCTGGCCTTAGTGGTCGAGAAAAAAATCCAACTTAAGCAAAATTGGCTATTTATTGTGTTATCAACCTTCTCTTGCACCCTACCGTATTTAATGTTGAGTCAAGTATCGGTTGAATTTCCCTCTCTGGTGGGCGGTTTCATCGGCCTGATAATTACCCTGTTACTGGCGAAATATAATATTGGCCTACACCAACGCCAAAATGACCGCCACTGTTCGGTGCAAATACCGGTGCAGGTATCAATGCCCATTCTGCTAAAAGCCAGTTTTCCGTTATGGGGAACAATATTGCTATTGGTTGTGACACGTATTCCTGAGCTGGGCATCAAGAACTTACTGCAACTCACATCACCTGCATGGAGGATCAGCGCTGGGCCCTTAGGCGACGTCAGTATTAGTGCATCACTGGTTGTTAAACTCGAACGCATACTACAAACGTCCATTAGCTGGCAGCACAACACCTTGTATGTTCCCTCCATTTTACCATTCGTAGTATTGGGTTGTTTAACGCTGTGGTTGTTTAAGAGCAGCTCATTCGCAAACGTGGTAAGTCACACCAAAAACAGTATGAAAAAACCAGTGATTGCGCTTTTTGGGGCCTTAGTCTTTGTCAACATGATGATGCTCACTGAAGAATATTCTGCGGTAAGTTTAATCGGTCGACATTTAGCAGGCATTAGTGGCCAGTACTGGGGGTTCTTCGCGCCATTTCTTGGCGCATTAGGTTCGTTCTTCTCTGGTTCAGCCACCATATCAAACCTCACATTTGCCGGTGTTCAGCAGACTATTGCCAGCGATTTACAGTTGAATGTAACAACCATCTTGGCTTTACAGTCAGTGGGCGCCGCCATGGGGAACATGGTTTGCATCAACAATATAGTGGCAGTGACGTCTATTCTTGCGCTACAAAATAGTGAGGGCTACATTCTCAAGCGCAGCATATTGGTATTACTGCTCTACGGTTTAATTGCTGGAACCATAGGTATGGTTTTAGCCTAAAGCGATACAATGTCTCAACACGTGATGCTATCTTAACTCAGTCCGCCTGCTTAGAGCGAATCAGTACGGTTCGTCTTAAATGCGATTACTCTTGGTATATCGCCACCGAAATAGAGCTTCACGACTCATATTGAAATAGCAAAATAACATTAAGAATAGGCTAAAGCTTGCTAATAGATTAAAAATAATACGGTCTTGTCGAGCTCAATAATCAAAGACAATTATCTGTCATGTGCATCGCAATCCATTTCCGTTATAATCGCCGCAACTGGGCGTTCGCCCCGATCTACTTAATTGATCCATTACACTATTTTGAGCATTTGATGACTGTTGAAACCTTTAATCCAAAACAAACCACGACTTTAGAAACACCGGTAAAAATTATCGAAGCCGATAAGCCAAGTAGCTTATCCACCGGCTCGCGGATTGGTTTTGTCAGCCTTGGCTGCCCGAAAAACCTAGTCGACTCTGAGCGTATTTTGACCCAATTGCGCACAGAGGGTTATGACGTGGTCAATACCTATGATGATGCGGATTTAGTGATTGTAAACACTTGTGGCTTTATCGATACCGCAGTACAAGAGTCGCTCGATACCATAGGCGAAGCATTGGCTGAAAATGGCAAAGTTATCGTCACCGGTTGTTTGGGCATAAAAGAAGATGAAATTCGTGAGGTGCATCCCAACGTACTGGCCATTACCGGCCCTCACGCTTACGAAGAGGTGGTGAATCAAGTACACGAGCATTTACCTCAGCCAAGTTATAACCCGTATATGAATTTGGTGCCAGATATTGGTGTGAAACTCACGCCGCGCCATTATGCCTACTTAAAAATATCTGAAGGCTGTAACCACAGATGCACCTTCTGCATTATTCCTTCCATGCGCGGCGATTTGGTTAGCCGCCCTATTGGTGAGGTTTTAGATGAAGCACAGCGCTTGAAAAACGCGGGCGTGAAAGAGCTGTTGGTTATTTCACAAGACACCAGCGCTTATGGCGTAGATGTAAAAAACAAAATGGGCTTTTGGAATGGCATGCCGGTTAAAACAGGCATGACAGAATTGTGCGAAAAACTCGGTGAGATGGGCATGTGGGTACGTTTGCATTATGTTTACCCTTACCCGTCGGTCGACAAGGTTATGCCCCTAATGGCCTCAGGTAAAGTACTGCCCTACCTCGACATTCCTTTTCAACATGCGAGCCCGCGCATTCTTAAATTGATGAAGCGCCCTGCCGCTGCTGAGCGCACTATGGAGCGCATTAAAAAATGGCGCGAACTGTGCCCAGAGTTAGTAATCCGCTCTACCTTTATTGTGGGCTTTCCTGGTGAAACCGAAGAAGACTTTCAAATGCTGCTCGACTTTTTAGACGAAGCCCAACTTGAACGCGTTGGCTGCTTTAAATACTCAGACGTTGAAGGCGCCAAAGCAAACGATTTGCCAGACCCTGTCAGTGAAGAGGTCAAACAAGAGCGCTTCGAGCGCTTTATGCAAAAACAGCAACAGATCAGCAGCGCAAAATTGCAGCGTAGAATTGGCTCAACCATTCAAGTGCTTATTGATGAAGTAGACGAAGAAGGCGCTATTGGTCGCAGTTTTGCCGATGCCCCTGAAATTGACGGCCTTGTTTATCTAAATGGTGACGTTGAGCTGAAACCCGGCGATTTAATTACCGCGACGGTTGAACACGCTGATGAATACGATTTATGGGCCTCGCGTGCATTGAACACTGACTTGAGTGCTTAAACGTGGAGTCATCGATTTCTGATTTAGCCCAAGTGATTCAAATCGTCGTTGCGCCAGTATTTATGCTGACCGGCATCGCTGGCTTTTTAAATGTGATGTCAGGACGCTTGGGGCGCATCGTTGATCGAGCGCGCATTATTGAGCGCCGTGTCGCTATTCTTAAGAACCCCGATAAATTGAAAATCTCTCACGTTGAGCTTAAGTACCTGTGGCGCCGGATTAAAATTATCAACCGCTCTATTGGTATGTGTACCGCATCGGCGCTGTTTGTCTGTTCAGTGGTATGTTGTTTGTTTATCGGCGAATTCTTACTGATGGACTTGACCAAAGCCATTGTGATCCTTTTTGTTATCGCTCTTTTGTTACTCATTGCTGCTTTAATTTCATTCTTAAAAGAAGTGCAGTTGGCGACCCGCACCCTGCAAATGGGCAAAGAGTTCGACGACGAGTAACTCATGCTATGTGTAGCGCCTGTTTGCTAAATTAAACCGATTTAGCAAACCGTGAATCAACCGTTAAGAGGTAATATGACTTCAAGCACTAAACAGCCCGTTTGTATTGTCACCGGTGGAAGCCTAGGCATAGGGGCTGCCATATGTCAGTTATTTGCGCAAAAAGGCTACTTGGTATTCAACCTAGACCTACAAGCACCGAATGAGCCGAATTCCTCTATTCGCTGGCGAGAATGCGATGTATCAAACGTCACTCAAGTCAAAAACATCATTGCCGACATACGCACTGAATGCCCTAAAATTGATTGCTTGATTTCAAACGCTGGTGTGCATCTATCAGCCAATATCGAGCAAACCAGTGAAGACGTGCTTGACCAGATGTTTGCCATTAATGTCAAAGGCGCTTACGCCGCCATTCAAGGTGTGCTGCCAAGCATGGTTGAGCATAAATCAGGTTCAATTATTCTAATGGCCTCTGATCAAGCGCTGATCGCCAAACAAAATTCCTTTGCTTATAACCTGACCAAATCCGCTTTGGCGTCAATGGCCAAAACGACCGCGCTAGATTATGCCAAGCACAATATTCGTGCGAATGCGGTGTGCCCTGGCACAATAGAAACTCCTCTTTATCATAAAGCGATTGATAGTTACCTTGAAAAGTCAGGTCGTGACAGCGACGAGGTGCACGCCGAAGAAGCGGCGTTGCAACCACTGGGGCGATTGGGCCAACCTGATGAAGTGGCGCAGCTTTGTTACTTTTTGGCCAGTGAGCACGCTGAGTTTATAACCGGCAGTTTGCAAGTTATTGATGGCGGCTACACAGCTCAGTAGCCGTTTTAAAGCGGTACACAGGTAAGCGGTACACACAAAGGAAAACGGCAAGTAGCAACATGGACATCATCGACCCACATTTGCACCTTTTTAACCTAAGTGACGGCCAATACGGTTGGTTAAAACCCGAAAATGCCCCCCACTGGCCAGACAAACACACAATCAATCGTGATGTGGGCCAGTCTGAGTTGCAGCTTTTAAACCCGCTTAATTTAGCCGGTTTCGTGCATATAGAAGCAGGGTTTGATAACGCTAAGCCCTGGCGCGAACTAGATTGGCTTGAACAACATTGTACCCTGCCCTTTAAAACTGTCGCGGGCGGTAATTTAACCTCTAGGGATTTCCCTAACGTGTTAAGCGAATTAATGCGCCGAAAGTCACTTGTCGGAATTAGGCATATTCTTGATGATAATGCTCACTCGTTGTTAAGTAGCTCGGTGTTTCAAAAGAACTTGGCCTTATTGGCTGAGCATGGTTTAAGTTTCGATGCGCAGTTTTCGTTATCAGATAAGCAAGTCACTCAAGCGCTGTGCAAGCTGCTTGATAGTACACCTACCTTGCGCGTGATCATCAATCATGCAGGTTGGCCGCCTCTTCGATCAAACACCCAAACGTGGCAGCAAGCCTTTGACCGCTGGCAACACAACCTTCATGTACTCGAGCAATACCCAAATGTGGCAATAAAGCTCTCTGGTTGGGAAATGCAAAATCGCGCCTACACACAACAAGACATCCAAACTGTGATGATGGCCTGCGTGCAAATATTCGGTGAGCGCCGAGTGATGCTAGCCAGTAATTTTCCGCTAACCACCTTCAGCCGGTCTTATGCCGACCTGTGGCAAACCTACGGCGCACTTTTAACAACTAAGGTGCAGAATGTTGCACAAGCAGAGCGAGATACCAGATTAAAAAGCCTACTGCTGTATAAAAACAGTGCAACTTGGTATCAATTTTAATCGTATAGAAAGGCACTTCACGCTAGTGATGAGCCTCGCCCCTCTCTTGTATTGCACTGGTCCCTGTTAAGCGTTTAGACTAACCCTTCAAACGATAAAAAGTGAGTAAGCTTAAGTGAAAAAACAGCACAAGAACCTGTATCAATGGCCCTTAATTTTGCTCACGGCAAGCCTAATTGGCTGTGCCGGCAATGAACCTAAACCAATACAAACAACAGATCACTTCAGTACTCAAATCGGCGATAACGGAGAGACACAATTTGCCTTCGGTTTGTCGTGGTTTAATTTACCCGAAGAAGATACAGACAGAGGCGAGCGTGGTGGCAGACGCGGCAGTAGAGATGGAAGCAGAGGCGGAAGTCGCGATGCAGGCCTAGGTGGGCAAAGTAATCGCCCAATCGGCTCAAACTTAAACCCGCAACCAAATAATGAAACCAAATTGGCGCTTGAAGACAAAGCTGTGCTGCATTTAAAGCAAACCCTAGACAAACGCGATCTGTGTCCCAATGGTTATACCATCGACGATATTATTTGGGAGCCCAGACGCATTCGCCTGATGGGAATGTGCAAGTAAGAGCGTGCAAGTAAAATCGTTTATTTGATAATACCCACCTATTTGGTCGGAATAAGTGGTTAATTCTCGAAATCCCTATATTCAGCAAAAGGATCAACATTATGCAAAGCATTAAAACACGTGCAGCGGTTGCTTGGGCAGCCGGCGAACCATTATCCATTGAAGAAGTTGACTTGATGCCGCCACAAAAAGGTGAAGTACTCATCAAAGTCATCGCCACTGGCGTATGTCACACCGATGCATACACCCTATCGGGCGACGACCCGGAGGGTATCTTTCCTGCTATTTTGGGCCATGAAGGCGCCGGGATCGTTGAAGCCATCGGCGAAGGCGTGACGTCTGTCGAAGTAGGCGATCATGTGATTCCGTTATACACCCCAGAATGCGGCGAGTGTAAATTTTGTCTGTCAGGTAAAACTAACCTATGCCAAGCAATACGTGCCACCCAAGGTAAAGGCGTAATGCCAGATGGCACCACACGTTTTTCAAAAAATGGTAAGCCTATTTATCATTACATGGGCACATCTACCTTCGCTGAGCACACAGTCGTGCCTGAAATTGCCTTGGCTAAAATCCCTAAAGAAGCCCCTCTTGAAAAGGTGTGCTTACTTGGCTGTGGTGTCACCACAGGTATGGGCGCTGTCACTAACACCGCCAAAGTACAGGAAGGCGACACGGTGGCGGTATTCGGTTTAGGCGGTATTGGCTTATCTGTGCTTATTGGCGCGAAAATGGCTAAAGCGGGTCGTATCATCGCTATTGATGTGAACGAAGATAAATTCAAAATTGCTAAGCAACTTGGTGCGACCGATGTGGTGAACCCAAAAGATTTTGATAAATCAATCCAAGAAGTCATTGTGGATATGACCGATGGCGGCGTAGATTACTCATTCGAATGTATCGGTAATGTGAATGTGATGCGCTCAGCACTTGAATGTTGTCATAAAGGCTGGGGCGAATCGGTGATCATTGGTGTGGCCGGTGCAGGCCAAGAAATCTCAACTCGACCGTTCCAGCTTGTTACCGGTCGAGTATGGCGCGGCTCAGCATTTGGTGGCGTAAAAGGTCGCAGCCAATTACCAGACTATGTGCAACGCTACATGGACGGCGAGTTCGAGCTTGATACCTTCATTACCCACACCATGCCACTAGAAGATATCAACACGGCATTTGATTTAATGCATGAAGGGAAATCCATACGCTCAGTGGTGCATTATTAATGAGCGGCCAACAGCAAATGAGCGCTACATCAAGCGTAACCTCGAGCGCAAATGAAGTGTCGGCAAATCGCTGTTTTGGCGGTTGGCAGAAGCGTTTTAGTCATCAATCTGCTGTGCTTAATTGCGAAATGTATTTTAGCGTGTACTTGCCCCCTGCCGCTGAACTGGCTAAACCGCTGCCTGTGGTTTATTGGTTAAGCGGCCTCATCTGTACAGATGAAAACTTTGTCACCAAAGCTGGAGCACAGCGGGTCGCCAGCGAGTTGGGGATTATGCTTGTCATACCTGACACCAGCCCGCGAGGTGATGCAGTACCCGATGCAGACGACCAAGCCTACGACTTAGGTTTGGGTGCTGGCTTTTATGTGAATGCAACTCAAGCCCCTTGGGCTGAGCATTACCGCATGTATGATTACATCGTTGATGAACTACCTAGCCTTATTCAACAGCAATTTCAGGTTCAACCTAAAGCGGCAATTGCTGGGCATTCGATGGGCGGCCACGGTGCACTTATGATCGCCTTATCGAACGTGAAACGCTTTAGTTCGGTGTCCGCCTTTTCACCGATTGTGAATCCGATGGATTGCCCATGGGGACAAAAAGCCTTTAAACATTATTTAGGGGATGACAAAAGCGAATGGCAACAGTACGACAGTTGTGAGCTAATGCGCCAACAAGGCCAATTTTTACAATTGCCCATGTTGATTGACCAAGGCTTAGCGGATGACTTTTACCAACACCAAAAGTTAGCCAAGCCTCTTGAGGCGATAGCACAAGAGATAAACTATCCCGCTGAGTTTCGATACCATGAAGGTTATGATCACAGCTATTATTTCATCAGCACCTTTATTGAAGATCATTTGCGCTTTCATGCTAAGCATTTAGCCGAGTATTAGTCATTCAGCGCGCTGAGCTTATGCCAATGCGATTAAGCTATCTAACGATTACTCGTTTACCAAGAATGACACTGTGCTAAACAAAAAAACGCCAAGTGGCTGTATGAAGTGACCCCACTTGGCGTTTTTATTGGCGCGTACTGACTAGCACTAAACGCCATACATCATCAATTAACAGCTTAGCTATCTAGCCACATAAGCGTGAGCCGATGCGCTGAAAATAGCGTTCATCAACATCACATTTAAGCCATCAAGATACGCTCGAGTTGTTGGCTCTTGGGTAAACGCTATCACCATTCCATTCCCACTAGGTTGATGAATAAGAAATGGCTTATACGCCAACTGCTTTTTATTTTCTTGCCATAAGTAGCCACTGGTCAATACGTCTTTCTCGCTTTTAAACCATGCAAGGTTTTTACCTGAGGCTAAACGGATAGGTGCGAAAATATCGTTACCATAAACAAGCCCTACCACTTCAGGCGCAACGCCTGCGGTGAGCCAATGCTCTTGGTCTACTTCCACATTGGCCAGTATGCCTGCAACAAAATCAGGGCTCTCTTCACTGTTTTCACTGTCTTTGACTAAATCTTCACGGTTGACATAGGCTTTACCCGGAACGGTTGATGATTCGTCATCAGGCTTCTCGGCGCTACCCTCTTCTTTGATGGCTAACTCACGTTTTATATCCAGTAAACCAATGTCTGCATCAGCCGCAAAGCGCGTTGCACTGCCAAGGGTAATCAGCACTCCACCCGCTTCAACCCATTGCTTTATATTTTGTGCACCTGCCTGACCTAGGCCACTGTGATAACGCCCTGCCGGTAAGATCAGCACCTGATAATGACGTAAATCTGCGCTTGCTAACGTCGAAGTACGAATGGCATTGACCGGATAGCCGAATTGCTGCTCAATCACGAAACGGGTATTGCCCGCACTGAGTGATGATGTGGGGTCATCCCAGGCCATGGCGATTTTGGGCGCGCTCATTAGGTGAGTATCATTACTACCAAAACTGGGGCCGTCTGTTACCCAGCTGGTATTCACACCATCGATGATGGCACCACTTTGGGCTGCCAAATCTTGCACAGTTGCAGCAATAGCATTGTCATTAGCCGCCACTTCAATAATTAAACTGCCCGCTGGATAGCGTTTTTTATCATCTAAGGTAAACGCTCGGTCAGCGGTTTTAAGAGTAATATTTCGCTGTAAGGCCGCGGTTAAAAAGCGCCCTGCGGCCATATCACCCCAAGGTACAATGTAAGCTACGGTAGCATTTGGGTTTGTTACTTTTCCCGCAAGGGTGTCAGTCATCTTCACTAAGCGATGCTCACCTGATACGCCTTTGCCACAGGTATTGACGTCTAGGTTATACATTAAGGGCAATGACCAACCGGTTACATCGTAAATTTGATCTCCTAGCTTGCGTTCACGGCGGCGCTCTTGCTCTTTAATAAACGCTTTACTCATGTCGACTTGCTGCGTGAACGTAGTTTTTACGAAACGACCGCGAGGTTGAGCGGTATCAATGTAGTAGCTACCTGGTGCATATGTTTCACCGCACATTTTCACTTTTTCAGTGGTTTGGTACACATCTACGCCATGCTCTGTCATCAGTTTAGCCAGCTTGAAGTTACCAGCACGGTCACGTTTATTGGGCAAAATAAAGACGCGCTCTTTTTTATCAGACTTACCTGCATCTATGGCGTCTACCTGATACTGGTAGTAATCCTTAAGTAACTTGCTGCGATTGTTAGCAACGGTTTCAGCGGTGGAAATAGAGGCCACAAAGTGACGCAATACGGTATCTTCATAACTCAAGTCTTTGCCGTCCATGCGGCGATACACTTCACCGCGGGATGAGGCCACTTCATAGGTAGATGCAGCAGCGCCATAAAAGGTCGGCCAGCTATCACCATAACCTGGGTAAAAGGCATCAAAGATTTCCCGGGTAAAATAGTCAAAGCCGTTAGCATCGAAATGCTTAGCATTATTGCGCCCTACCAAATTGATATTGTCGATTTGCGCTTGGGTCATATGTGGATTAACAGGCTGTGCTGACGGGGCAAAGTAATAACTTTCATCGCCACCCATTTCATGTAAATCAATGACGACTAGTGGGCGATACTTATTCATACCGGCAATTCGGCCTTTCGTTTCAGGCTGAGTGATGGCCAGCCAGTCACGGTTCATATCAAAAAGGTAATGGTTTGCCCTGCCACGAGGCCAAGGCTCATTGTGCTCAGCGGATAATCTGTCACTGCTGTGCATCATGCCCACCGTAGAATAATAGTTGGCAATAAAGCGGCTGCGACCATCTGGGTTTTGCAAAGGGTCAATAAACACAATGCTGTTTTGCATGATGTTATCAACCGTTGCATCCCCTTTACCCGCAAGTAAATGATAAGCCGTCATCATGGCGGCATCGGTACTGCTTATTTCATTGCCATGCACGCTGTACTCAAGCCACACGGATGAGGGCAACGTGTTCATTAAATTTTTGGCTTTACTTTTATTGGTGATACGCGGGTCAGACAATGCCTGCATATCAGTAGAGAACTGCCCCAAGCTGGCAATATTTTGCTCAGTGCCAATGGCCGCATAAATAAGCTTACGCCCTTCCCACGTTTCCCCGTATTCGAACAGTTTAATCTGCTTAGGGGCGGCTTGTTGCAGGGCTTCAAAAAAGCGCAGCATGTCTGGGTGTGACGTTATACGCTCGCCAACTGAGTAGCCCAGCACGCTTTGCATATTGGGAATAGCACTATCATATTGAACCGATGGCCAGTTAGCGGCTTTAGTAAGAGATTTTGGCGTAGCAGCGAATGGTGTCAAACCAGACTGCGGTGCGGCAAGTGCGAGCGCGCTTATGCACGTCAACGCACCCAAAATGAGCGGTTTAATAGTGTGTTTAAGAATCATATTGTTCCCTGATATAAGTGTGCTTTAGTTGACTTTTCCATACGACTCGTACAGATAACCTTTGTAGGCGTCTTTTATTATTCAGGCATATCATACCCAAAGTCCCCAACGATCCCAGTAAATAGCGAACAAAATCGTAAACAAATATTCCGCTTATCCTCTTGAGCGTCAGTGGCCTTAAAATTGTACATAACGACTCTTAGAATGGCTGCTTAGATGCCGTGTCAATTGCGCTGGAAAGCGTCAGTCAGGCTGGCGATGTTATCGCTGTTAGCTCACCCTGTTATTCAGGTTTGCTGGATATTCTCGCTACCATTGGGCGCGCTGTGATTGAAATTCCAAGCACGGAAACAGGCATGGATTTAGTTCAGCTCGAAAGCGCTCTAATAACGCAAAAGGTCAAAGCCTGTTTATTCACCGCTAATCATCAAAACCCCACGGGGCACAGTTTAGGTAACGAGCAAAAGCAAGCCATTGCTGAGCTGGCCTCAAAATATCAGGTACCCATTATTGAAGATGATGTCTTTAGAGAGCTTAGTCATCAGCGGACAATACCGTTGCCGATTAAATATTATGATCTACAAGGCTGGGTGATCTGGTGCTCTAGCGTGTCAAAAACGCTTGCACCAGGCCTGCGAATTGGGTGGTGCGTTCCAGGCAGATTTACCGATAAATTTATTCGTCAACGTCAGGCGAGAACTTTAGGGGTCAATCAGCCTATACAGCTAGCGCTGGCACGTTACATAGCCAAAGGTTATTACGCCACCCATATAAATAAGGTGAATCGAGCGCTCAGGACAAACAGTGACCAATACATCGCGTTTTTGCATGCGCACTTACCAACACACGCTGATGTGTACGCCCCCAGCGGCGGCTTAGTGCTATGGCTTACACTGCCTGCAGTAGACACACAAACACTTGCGGATGAGCTTAGCGAAAAAGGCGTGTATGTAAAAGCAGGGGCTCAGTTCTCAAGCACTCGCTTATATAATGACTGCCTGCGCATAAACATGGGGAATCTGGCAAGTTGTGAAATATACGCACAACTAAAACTGCTATGTAAATTGGCGCGCAAGCGCATGAACACGTAAATACATATCGAGTGTAATACTTCGCTATTTAACCTGAGTTCGGGATAAGAAATGTCGCTAAAATGCAATTTAATGCTATAATTCAATAACTTACGAATTTACACCCAAGTTGTTTTACTCTATAGCTTACTCGGTGACGAAATTTTTCGTGCATAGCAAGGCGGATTGGCGTATGTAGTAACGAGTTATTGCTAGACAATCCAACGCAGTTAGGCACAAAAAGAGCGTTATCGAGAGGCTCGGCTTAATCCAGTATTCAGGTTATTTAGATCCCGTCACACATTTGCACCGGTTCTGCACACTTCAAGGCGGTAATCCAGCTTAATTCATTAAAGCCTGCGTGATGAATGCGGTATTATTTGTTGAATGTCATCATACTGATGTCCAAATAGGTGAGAAAGCCAGCTACAGGATTGATCCGTGCTGATGCTAAATATAGTTGAGCAATGCGTTATCTATTCGAACCTAATACAATATCTTTTCTAGCATGGTTAATATCTATCAGTATTCATTAAGCTTAATACAATCACTTAACACAAGGTGCCCTATGACCCGCCGTCATACACTAACACGCAGCAATATATACCCATTATCCGCTGACAAAACGCGAATACTAAAACCACTTCGATTCGCGCTTATTGCGCTCGCCGCTCCCCTTGCCATCTCGGCTTGCGTTGATGACTCCTCATCAACTCAAAAATCCACAGCAGTGCAAAGTGCAACAGCCGATGCATCTCAAGTGGATATCAATTTATTCAGCCTCAATGCGTTGGCCAAGCAACCAGAAATTGTGGACTGCACGTTAGAAAATGGCGATAACGCCCAATGTGCGAAGTTGGTAGTTAAGTATCTGCCTGATGAGATGGAAATTGGCCCATTTTGCCCTAAAACACTCGATGCTCAAGGCGGCATCTGGGATTGGGACGGCACAAAGGCTGGTTTATATCGTTTAGATAAAGACTTTCTCACCATGCTGAATGAACAAGGCTATACCTTTTATGATGACGACGGCACGGTGCATATTGTGGATAATGCGACAGCCAAACCCACTGACGATCATGCTTGTATTCAAGTATCAGAAGACCAAAACGTTAAAATCACTTTATTGATACCGACCACGCCTGTGATGGCAGAAACAGCATCGCGTTTAGGCGTGGTATCTAAAGTGGGTATTGCTCTTGCTGGCGTGCCTATTTTCTCTGATGCCCCTAGTGTGCAGCGCACTGGTCATCTACCCGCGTTAGACACCTGCGCTGGCCATGTTGACCCAGGTGGTTGGTACCATTATCACGGCACGTCCAGCGATATTGATACTGTATACGCCCATGAGCATATGGACGCCAAGTGCACTAACTTGACCCAAGATCCAGCGGCGCTGTTCGGTTATGCTTTTGATGGCGTGCCCATTTATGGCAGTGTCGATGCCGATGATGTCATGCCGACAGACTTAGACGAATGTAATGGTCATACAGGATTGATTGGTGACAGTGATATTAGCGCCTATCATTACCATTCAACCAGTGAATTTCCAAATTTACCTAAATGCTTAAAAGGCGTGGTGGCTAAAAACAATTTCTCAACTACCGCCCAAGCAGGCGTTGGCGCCCATCCACCCGAAGGGACTGAAATCACCCGTAACGAGCCACCCGGCGGCGGTCGCCCTCAAAATATGGATAGAGACGGTGACATGGCCCCCCCTGGATTCGATAAAGCAGCGGAAAAACTTGGCGTAACGCAAGCTCAATTGATGCAAGCCATGGATGAAGCAGGCGGCCCTCAGGCTGATTTGGCCAAAGTAGCCAAAGCACTGAACGTAACTGAAGCAGAGTTAAAAGCTGCTCTACCCCAGCGGCCAAATCGCTAATCCTGTATATCCAATGGATGCTAATCGTTATTAGGGATAAACGATCCTTGAGGAGTTGATTAATCGCTCACTACCATAAGGTAGATGCCGGTGAGCGCTCCTAAAACGCCAGTTCATGGCCTGTGCGCTTTTGACGTTTTGTCATGTGCGTTCATCGAGACATTCAAAGCCGCCCATCTCAAACTCACGGCAAATAAGCGGGCGGTTCTCATATATAGTGCACAGCATGGTTTCACGGTCGACCGCTGCGCACCAGCCGTCTTCTAAACGAAGCATCACTTCCCCGCCCCATTTGTCTTCTTCAATATACTTTTCAGGCACGCCCGTATCTGTTATCAACATCACTTCAAGGCGGCAACAGTTCGCCCGGCACGTACTGCAGGTTATGGCTTCGTTGATCGGTAAGTTGGTTACGTCTATTGTCGTGCTTTGTTCTAACTTCATCTATTGAGTATAAATATGCCGCTGTTGATAAAGCGAATTTTACACTATTTGCTAGGGTTGAGGTGCCATTAAATGACTACAACATGACTAAACTTAGATATTAATTGAGCATAAACTTGTGCAACTGACCGGCAACATTTGTAGTCTGTCTCATTGGGTATTCTTGATAACCAATGACTGTGCTAGTTTATTGAAGATAAAACGAATAAATAACAAAAACGACAGGGAACATGCACGTGAATTTGATTAAAAAATCTGTAGCGCTGGCGATGCTGGCTGCACCAATTGCATTTAACAGTAGCTACTCGCTGGCTGATACAGCAAAAAACACACTTAAACTGGAGGATGTTTTCTCCTTGGAATACGCCTCAGGACTGGATATTACCAACGATGGTGAAACGGTCTACTTTGTACGTAACTACATGGATATTCAAAACGATAAAAAGCGTGGCAATATCTGGAAGGTCGACAAAAACAAGGTGATGACCCCAGTTACCAATGGTTTACACGCGGATTATAGCCCTACTCTTTCGCCAGACGAAAGCAAGTTAGCTTATATATCGACTGCAAGCGGCGCTGCCCAAATTCATATTAAATGGCTAAACACCGGGCAAACGGGTCAAATGACTCACCTAACTGGCTCTCCTTCTAATCTTAGTTGGTCTCCCGACGGTAAAATGCTCGCATTTAGTCAGTTTGTAAAAGGTACGCCTAAATCCCCCGTGAATTTGTCAGGTAAACCAGAGGGTGCCAAATGGGCGGACTCGGCTATATTTATCGACGATTTGTTTTATCGGGCAGACGGTGCGGGTTATATCCCGGCGGGAAATAGCCAAATTTTTGTACTGTCAGCAGATGGCGGAACCCCACGGCAACTCACCCAAGGCGAGTTTGACCACGCAGGGAGCATCAGTTGGAGCCGCGATAGCAAAGCCATAGTCTTCTCGGCTAATCTTCGTCCTGACAGCGATTTAGAGCTTACTGATGACAACGTATATAAAGTGGATGTAGCAAGTGGCGATATGCTGCAGCTAACCGATCGCATTGGTCCAGATAACAGTCCATTGGTCTCTCCTGACGGCAAATTGATTGCCTATTTGGGATATGACGAAAAATACACCAACTACGAGAATACTCAGCTTTACATCATGGATGCTAATGGCGGCGTGAGTCGCTCCCTTACCTCTGAGTTCGACCGCTCGGTAGGTAGTATAAAATGGGCGAGCGATAGCAAAGGTTTGTACCTAAGTTATGACGATAAGGGTGAAACCTATGTGGCATACCAGCCCTTACAAGGTGAACGGAAGATTGTTGCTGATAAAGTCGGTGGCTTGGCGTTTGGACGTCCTTACTCAGGCGGTGAGTTTGATGTAGCTAACAATGGCACCGTGGCGTTCACTTACTCGAACCCGCAGCGCCCAGCCGACATCGCTATCAAAAAAGGTGACAAAGCCAATTTACTCACCCAATTAAACGAAGATGCCCTCGCCCACAAAGACATTGCAAGCATTAAACCATTGAACCTTAAGTCGTCTTTTGATGAATTGCCTATTCAGGCATGGGTTGCTTACCCGCCAGGATTTAAACAAGGCAAAAAAGAAGGCAAACGCTACCCGCTTATTCTGGAAATACACGGTGGACCGGTTGCCAATTACGGGCCGCATTTTTCCACTGAAATTCAGCTTATGGCGGCTCAAGGTTATGTGGTGGTATACGCAAACCCGCGAGGAAGTGATAGCTACGGCAAAGACTTCGCGCAAACCATTGATAAAAACTACCCAAGTCAAGATTACGATGATTTGATGTCCACCGTTGATGCCGTTATTTCCCAAGGCGCAATCGATGAGCAAAACTTATTTGTTACAGGCGGCTCTGGTGGCGGCACCTTGACCGCGTGGATAGTGGGACACACCGAGCGATTTACCGCAGCCGTCGTCGCCAAGCCGGTAATAAATTGGTACAGCTTTGTACTAACGTCTGATTTCTACCCGTTTTTCTATAAAAATTGGTTTGGTAAAAAGCCGTGGGAAGCACAAGATTTATACATGAAGCACTCGCCTATCAGTTATGTAGGCAACGTCACCACACCCACTATGTTGCTCACTGGTGAGTCAGATCACCGCACGCCGATTTCGGAAACAGAGCAGTATTATCAAGCGTTGAAATTACAGGGTGTCGAATCAGCAATGGTGCGTATACCCGGCGCATCACACGGCATTTACGCAAGGCCAAGTAATCTAATGGCGAAGGTAGGCTATATCCTGTGGTGGTTTGATGAGCATCGCACAGATAAAGACACATCTAAAAGCGAATAATAGCTGATTGAGCTTAGATTCTGTTGCAATATAAGCAGGCTCGAATATCACGTTCGCGCCTGCTTTTTCCCCCTAGCCTTTATCTACCTAACCTGTTTATCAACACCATGCGTTCAAAAACCTGAGTTAGGCTCGGTTAAAAATACCCGCTCTTCTTTACTCGAACTGCGCTGCAAAATATCATTCCTATGGGGGTAACGGCCAAAGCGCTGGATAATCGCCATGTGCTTTAACTCAAAATCGAAGGTATGTTGACTTGCTTTGTTTTCAAACAAGGACCGCGCTTGCTGGTGGATAAGCAAAGATTCACTGTGCATAAACGGCATATACATAAAATTACGCTGGGATTCGCTTAGGGCGTCATCCGCTTTTACGGCTACTGCCTCTTGTGCTAAAGCAAGTGCTAGTGGGTCGTAACAGAATGCTTTAGCGGTATCGCGGTAAATATTGCGCGAGAACTGATCTATCACAATGATCTCCGCCAAGCGCCCTAAAGCACAGGCGCGCCAATGACTCAGTTCGCAGTGGATCGCTTGCTGATGAACATCGAAAAATCGTTCTTTTAGATCAGCATCAAAAGCTGCGCTTTTTTGCCACCACTGGGATGGCGTAAGCTCATTAAACCAAAACTGAATAATGTCTTTGTAGGTCATTTTTTTAATTCCCGGGCAGTTGGTTGGTGAGTATTTCACGGTTGAATTTGAAGCTCACAGTGACAGTAAAAGACGATAAAACGAAAAGAGGAACTTGTTTTTTCGCGGCTAAGAAAGTAGCTTAACACGATAATAATAAGGAACATCTCATGAGCGACACCTCTTCTACGGCGCTGCAACTGCAGTCTGCCATCGAACTATTACAACAGGGTAAAATACAGCAAGCCAGAAACAGCTTTCAGCACTTATGTAGCCTAGCACCTAATGTGACTCACGCTTGGTTTGGATTGGCTTATGCGTGCTCTCAATTGAACGATTTTGTAGCGTCTATTTCAGCGATCGAAAAAGTCTTGGAAAAAGAACCGAAAAACGTTAAGGCATTAATTTTCAAGGCGGACCAACTGGTATACAACCAGCAAGAGCGAAGCGCTTTAGCATTCTATGAAGGGGCATTACAGCTAACAGAAGGTCAGCAAAACTTGCCCGATGAAATTGTACGAGGTTTGCAACGAGGTTTAGCACTTCGTGAAAAGCATGATAACCAATATTCTGACTACTTACTTGAAGCACTGCAAAAGAAGGGTTATCAAAGGGGTAAGATCAGCCATCGCTTCGATGAGGCACTAGATATTAGTTTCGGTAAAAAAGAAATATTCCTGCAACAACCTACACGGTTTTACTTTCCAGGATTACCTCAAAGAGCATTCTTTGAACGTGATGAGTTTCCTTGGCTCAGTGAGTTGGAAGCAAAAACACCCCAAGTGAAAGCTGAGCTAGAGGCAATGTTGGGAGGAAAAGAACAGTTTTCGCCTTATCTGGATAGCGGCAATAATGAGCCAAATTTTGTTAATCACCTTGATATTGTTGACAACTTGAACTGGTCGGCCGCCTACTTATGGCGCTATGGTAAGTTGGACGAATCAATCACTCGCCAGTGCCCTATAACCATGCAAGCGCTCAAATCTGCTCCCTTACCTTTTATTGCTGGGCAAACACCAGTGGCACTGTTTTCTAAACTAAAAGCTGGCGTTAAAATACCACCTCACCATGGGTTATTGAACACTCGGTTGATATGTCATTTGCCCATTATTGTACCGAAAGATTGTGGTGGTCTACGCGTAGGAAACCAAACCCGAGAATGGGAGGAAGGTAAGGCCCTTATTTTTGATGACAGCATAGAACATGAAGCATGGAACAATAGCAACGAGGAGCGTGTGGTGTTGTTATTTGATATATGGCGACCAGAATTGACTGAAGATGAACAACGCTTGATCACAGATATGTTGGTGGCTGTTGATGAGTACCCTGACCTGTAACCAGCTAGCAACCTAATTCATGCCCTATGAATAATATGGCATGCCGCAGTGCTCAAGTTAGCTTTGCATTGAGCGCTGAACAAAGGTAACGGCGCTGATTAACTCGCTTTTCGTCTGAAAATTTTACCAATACCGAGCCAAAATACCCCTTCTAGCACAATGCCTAACACGAAAAAAGCCACCACACCTGTCATACTCACTGCGGAATAACACAATAACGCAGCAAGAATGACTGCAATAGATAACAACACCCTGTACATCACTTTCATGACGTTCTCCTTATTTCGTTTCTTTGCATTAAAGCAGTTACCTATCACACTAAATAACGCACTTAACCTAGCGTAGAGTAAAGCAGCTGCACGTGTTCAGCACTAGCTTATAACTGCAACAAAGTGTGACGCTGCGGGGGTCACTTAAAGTATGCTTTGGGTTAGCCTAAGGTATAGAGCCTTATACCTTAGTATCACCTTGTAGATTTTTTAATCAAGCTATATGGCGTTTAATAACCTCAACGAAACGAGATTGTATTTACACATCAAATTGAAAACCGAGGAATTGACCATGTTGAAAATTGTTAAAGCTTCTATCGCTATCGCCGCTACATCTATTATCTTCGCTGCCCCTGCACAAGCGGACGTAGCCGAAGCATTACAAAATATATGCACTATCGTAAAAGCCGATGATAAAGGCGAGTTACGTAAAAAGATGAAACGCGTGCAGTCTGATTACCGCCTTAAGTTACAAGATTACTATTCTGGCATCAGCTGTGGTGGCAACAGCCTGATCCGCACCGCGATGTTAAATGATGCGGTTGAAACAGGCACCCTAATGGTTAAAAAAATGCCTAAAAGTGATTTAAGCTCTCCTGAGCAAGACGGAAAAACAGTTGTGGCTTGGGCATCAGAAAATGGCTTAACAGCCTCACCTATTGTTGCTGTTTTAAACGACCGTATATAGTCACCTTATAGCGCAATACTGTTTTAGCGTGTTGGCAACAAATTTACTCAAGGTGTTGGAACTGACGCAAGTAAAAAGACAATGATTAATTTTGTTGTTCAACACGCATCAAATACGAAACGGGCCTCAATTGAGGCCCGTTTTTTTGTGTATAACATGTGTTTCGAAAAACAAGTTAGGACGATAATGAGAACAGGAGTTAAGACAAGAGTCAAAAAACTAAGGGTTAAGTGACATCTTACCTTTTACTTCTCGACCCATAACTTTATTCAATGCATCTTTTGCCTGCGCTAAAGGCAATGCTTCATCGACAACCACTTTCACCTTGCCCTGCACATACCAGGTTAATAACTCTTTCATATTTTGAGCGAAGTCTTGTGGTTGATGCTGAGTAAACGAGCCCCAAAACACGCCGACCACGGAATAACCCTTCACCAATGATAAATTCACTGGAAATTCAGGAATAGTACCACCTGCAAAACCAACGACCAGTAAGCGACCATTCCATGCCATAGAGCGTGAACAGGCGTGGAATGTATCACCGCCAACGCACTCGTATACCACATCAACGCCTTTACCATTGGTGACGTCTTTAATCGCGCTCTTTAAATCAACTTCACTGTAATTAATTAAAATGTCAGCACCGTTGGCTTTGGCCATGTCGAGCTTTTCTTGAGTTGAGCACACCGCAATCACTTTGGCGCCCATTTGCTTACCAATTTGCACTGCAGCAAGCCCAGTGCCACCAGCAGCACCTGTTACCAGCAAGGTTTCACCCGGCTGAATATTAGCTCGCTGCTTAAGGCCATGGTGTGCTGTAGCGTGGGCAGTCACTAGACCTGCCGCTTCATCAAAAGATATTTCATCTGGCAGCGGCATGACATGCGTCGCAGCACAGGCTACTTTTTCAGCGTAGCCGCCTAACATACACAAGGCGATGACACGTTGCCCGACTTTAAGATGTGGAACGCCTTCACCGATTTCGCTGATCACGCCTGCTACTTCGTTACCCGGTATAAACGGCACTTCAGGCTTCATTTGATACAGCCCTTGTACGATTAACCCATCAGGAAAGTTAACGCCACAGGCTTTAATGTCGACGACGACTTGGCCTTTGCCAGCTTTTGGGTCTGGTACGTCTTTGTATTCCAAGTCCTCTACTGGACCAAAAGCATTACATACGATGGCTTTCATGTTTGACTCCGTTATCTGTTAAAACGCCGCTTAATCGGCGGCGTATGTAGCTGTTATTTATTTAAGGACTTTTAGGGCGTATTGCGCCAAAGGTTGCACAAGCTTGCCTACTTGCAGCGCTTCTTTGTTCGATGCATTACCGTCAACCGCGCGCTTAGCCACACCTTGTGCGATAGCCCCTAGTCTGAAAAAGCTAAATGCCAAGTAAAAATTCCAGTTCTCTATCCCATCAATACCTACCAGTTTGCAGTAATGTGCGACGTATTCCTCTTCACTTGGAATACCCAGAGCGGCTCTGTCTACATCACCCAGCCCAGTCGCTTTACCTACGTTATCTGGTAGGCGTAATTGCATACACTGGTAAGCTAAATCGGCATACGGATGACCCAAAGTCGATAACTCCCAATCCAGCACAGCAATAATGTCTGATGAATCTTTGGCGAACATCAAGTTGTCCATACGGTAGTCACCGTGTACTAACGAGACTTTGCCATCATCGACTGGAATGTTTGTTTCTAACCAACTTATAAGTTGATCCATTTCAGGAATTTCGTGGGTTTCAGATAAACGATATTGCTTGGTCCAGCGACTTATTTGGCGCTCAAAGTAATTACCCGGCTTACCATAGTCCCCTAGGCCGACCTCATCCACATTGACACTGTGCATGGTCGCCATGACTGTGACCATATTCTGGTACATGGTGCTGCGGGTTTGTTTATCGGCCATTTCCGGTAACGAACTGTCCCAATAGACGTTGCCGTCCATAAACTCCATGACATAAAACATACTGCCAATAACATCAACGTCTTCACAAAGATGATAAACCTTGGCCACTGGGACATCCGTGTTTTCCAATGCTTTAATAACACGATATTCACGGTCAACCGCATGGGCTGATTTCAACAACTTACCCGGCGGTTGGCGACGTAACACATAGGTTGCGTTCGCAGTTTGTAATTTAAAAGTAGGATTCGACTGTCCACCTGCAAATTTAGTGGCCTTTACTGGGCCACTAAAACCGGCAATATGTTGAGCTAAATAGGTGGCTAATGTTGCTTCATCTAGTTGCTCTACACCGCTTTGCTTACTCATTGCTCACACTCCAATTATGCGTTGTGATCTTTAATTAAATTGCGTCCTAGCTGCATCATGTGCACTTGATCTGGGCCATCAGCTAAGCGAATTGTGCGCGCGTAAGCGTAACTAGCTGACAAGATAAAGTCTTGACTGGTGCCCGCTGCTCCGTGCATCTGTATTGACTGATCAATCACATTACACGCCATAGAAGGGGCGACTATTTTAATCGCTGCGATAATGTCTCGTGCGACCTTATTCCCATAACGATCCATCTTGTCAGCGGCTTTAAGTGTTAGCAACCGTGCCTGTTCAATCTCGCAATGCATTTTAGCAATGCTTTCACGTACCGACTGTTGCTTGCTAAGCGGCTGACCAAATGCAACCCGAGACTCTACCCGCTCACAGGCCAAATCGAGCGCACGCTGTGCACAACCAATTAAACGCATGCAATGGTGAATTCGGCCCGGTCCTAAACGCCCTTGAGCGATTTCAAACCCTCTACCTTCACCCATTAATAGGCTGGAAGCAGGCACGCGTACATCGTCAAACAATACTTCAGCGTGCCCTACTGGCTCATCATAGAACCCCATGGCGCTTAGTGGGCGCACAACAGTTACTCCTTTAGTATCGATAGGCACGAGTACTTGTGACTGCTGCTCATGGCGGACGGCATTGGGATCAGTTTTACCCATCACCACTAAAATTTTACAGTCTTCATTCATGGCACCGCTGGTATACCATTTACGTCCATTGATGACGTATTCATCACCGTCACGCACAATTGACGTTTCAATATTGGTGGCATCAGATGAGGCTACCGCAGGCTCAGTCATCGCAAACCCAGAGCGCACCTTGCCTTCAAGCAAAGGCTCTAACCAGCGTTTTTTGTCTTCTTCTGAGCCATAACGGGCAAGCACTTCCATATTGCCTGTATCAGGAGCACTGCAGTTAAATACTTCTGAACTGAACATGACACGGCCCATGATTTCACATAAAGGGGCGTACTCAAGGTTGTTTAAACCGGCGCCATAGGGCAAATACTCTTCAGGTAAAAATAAATTCCACAAACCTGCAGCTTTGGCTTTTTCCTTTAACTCTTCAATCAAAGGCAAGGTTTTCCAGCGTGTTTCAGGATTGCTTGATGCCGCCTGAACATCTGCAAGATATTGCTTTTCGTTAGGGTAAATGTGCTCGTCCATAAACGCTTCTAAACGGGCGATAAGATCTTGTGTTTTTTCTGAATAATCGAAATTCATAGTATTTTATTCCATTTAACTAAACGTAACGGCACCAACACGCTCGGGTATATCAAGGTGAGGTACATTATTGAAGCTGCTTAACCGCACAGTGTCGCGATTAAAAAAGAAATGACTGTAACTGGCGTTGCGTACTTGCATGTTCAGCTCGATGACATGCTTCGCCTCAAGCTCAAGTACAATGCTCATTAGCATAGATATGGCCCCACCCGAGCTCACCAACAAAACAGGTTTATCGTGGCTTTTTTGCCCTAATACATCGAGTACGTCAAATACACGTTGGCGAAATTGCCCCCATGTTTCATTGAGCATACTAGGGTCGAGCTGCTCAGCAGACCAAGCGCCCATGGCTTTTTTCAACAAGCGATAAAACTCTGCTGGAGGGGCGCCTTTTTGCACCGCGTCATTTGGGTGCTTGGCTAAGTAGGCAGCTGCGATATTCTGAAAATCAAACTCATTTAAACCGGTATGTGTGGTACTCGCAATATCTGTGTTCAAGCCCTTACAGATACCGGCGGCAGTTTCCTGATGGCGGACCATTTCCCCTAACCAGAGCTGACCGAATGTCATATTCCGCTGAGCGAAATACTCACCTAACCAAACTGATTGCTGATGACCTAACTCGCTAAGTTTGTCGTAATTGGCTGCGCCAAAAGACGCCTGACCATGTCGCACGATATAAAACTCTGACATTGAACCACCTCAATTTGAAACTGAAATGATAGTAGAGACAAAGCTATTATTAGTTTAATTGATTCTTTTAATGGTTTTGTATTGATTTACATTATGCTAATTCTCAATCGCAGCAACGGTGCGGCGTACATTCCAACTGGTTGATATCCTAGAGCAAAAACCACTCTTAACATTTTACTAACGTATTATTTACTTTAGCTGGAAAAACTTGCACTCTTATGCTCATCTGACTAGTTGCTGCTCAGGCAATGTGTTGGATATTGTCGCTCCTCACAGCAAAAATTCGAATAATAAGTTGTGAGGACTCAGAGCTAACACATTGAGAGAAGTATAAAATGCCCATTTTACCCAATCGCTTAAAACGTACCCCCGTCGCTTCAATTATCGGTTTAGCACTTGCGCTAAACGCTGGAATTTCCGTCGCCCAGGAGGTCGCTCCTGACGATAAGGGGCTTGAGACCATTACCGTTACTGCGCAAAAACGCGCGCAAAACCTGCAAGACGTCCCAGTGTCTGTTAGTGCATTCAGTGGTGAGGCCATGGCAGAGGCTGTCATCAAAGACATGTATGACTTGCAAACAAATGTCCCAGGCCTAGGTGCCTTTCAAAGCCAAAGCGCCACAAATTCAAGTTTTTCTATTCGCGGCGTAGGCACCTCTTCGCAAAACTTCGGTTTAGAGTCTTCTGTTGGCTTATACGTTGATGGTGTCTATCGCGCTCGTCAAAATTCCATGATCAACAACCTAGTTGATGTCGCGGCCGTAGAAGTACTGCGAGGCCCACAAGGTACCTTATTTGGCAAAAACACCCCTTCTGGCGCCATTTTATTGTCAACCGTGGCGCCAAGTCATAGCGGTGGCGATGGCTTTGTTGAAGCCACAGTGGGTAACTATGGATTAGTGAATTTGTCAGGTGCTGTCTCTTTATCAGCGATAGAAGATGTTCTAGCCTTTCGCGTAACGGGCTTTTCAAGCGATCGTGACGGCACCATAGATGATGTAAATTTTGGTGAAGATGTACTTAACGACAGAAAGCGTTTCGGGGGGCGCTTACAAGCCCTGTATACCCCGAGCGAAGATATATCTCTTCGTGTAATTGCTGACTATGCGGAAATAGACGAAATTTGCTGTGGCGCCCCGGTGCAGCTAAGCAACTTTCAAGCAAATGAAATTCCAGGTAAATTTGGTACCGATGCGGCGATAGACCAATTAGGCGGAACTCGATTTGAAGGTGGAGAAGCTTTTTTTGACAGAGAAGTAGCCGTTTCATTTTTACCTGTAGCGACCATGAAAGATCGCGGGCTTTCTGCCGAACTCGATTGGGAACTAGACGAAAATTACACTTTTGTTTCAATTTCGGCCATACGTGCATTTGATTCCTACGACAATATTGACAGTGATTTCACGGACGCAGATTTATTTGGCACCTTAAATGATTCTGAGCAAAGCTCTTTTTCTCAGGAATTTCGCTTAGATTATACCAGTGAAGATTTGAACTTTATTTTAGGCGCTTATTATTTTACTCAAGACTTGGACCTAAACTATAGCCTTTACACTGACAACATATTCGAAGGCTTCGCGCTGAGCGTGTTGGGCCAAACAGTTGATGGGTTAACCGGAGCTCCTGGCACGTTTGACGCGTTATTAGGAGGCATTGATGGCCTTGCCTCTGCAGGATTAATTGCCCCAAGAGCAGCTGCAGCTCCTGCAGGTACAGGCTTTGATCACATGGCCGAGCAAGAACACAAAAGCTACGCCATTTTTGGGCAATTTGATTACAAACTCACTGACGAATTCACCGTAACCGCAGGGTTACGTTTCACCAAAGAGAAAAAAGACTTACTGACTGTATTCACGGAAGTAGGGCCTGGCATCAATGGCTTAGCAGACAACACTCCTGTGGATTTAGTATCGGCGTTAACGGTAGCTGGCGGCATTGCTGCAGGTGCAATTGATTTGACCACGGCAGAAGGCCAAGCCGCATTGGGCACATTCCAAGGGTTTAGTGAAGCAGGTTGGGCATTTCCACTGCTAGGGGATACCACTCGCCCGCGCAGCAATATTCAAGAAAGTCTAAGCGACGATCAAATCAGCGGTACCTTAAAGTTGAGCTACCAACCTAACGCCGACACGTTATTGTATGCCTCATACGGTAACGGCTATAAATCAGGTGGAACCAATACCGATCGCATCGCGGCCAGCTTTAACCCAATCTTTGACGCCGAAACGTCTCAATCTTTTGAAGTCGGGATCAAAAAGGATTTCCGCGAACAAAATTTTCGTGTAAATGCCGCCGCCCATTACACCACGGTTGATGACTTTCAAGCGAACACCTTTACAGGAAATGGTTTTAACCTACAAAACGCCGGTGACTATGAAATATCAGGCATGGAGTTAGAAGCCACGTGGATCCCCATGGATACTGTGGAAGTGAACTTCGGCTATGCGTTGGTCAATGCTGAATATAAAACCTTCGAAGCAGGCAACTGCTGGACGGCTTACTCATGGCATACAGGTATTGACGACCCTGGTCGTGTTAATCCAACCGATGGATTTTGTGACCGCTCAGGAGACCGCCCTGGTGGCGAGCCTGAAAACTACGCGGTGTTAAGTGTTAAAAAAGACTTTGAATTGAGTGATAGTATTTATGCCTATATTCAAGGTGAGTACAGTTACACAGGTGATGTGATACTAGATGGCAGTAACGACCCATACGCGGTCCAAGATTCTTACAATATCTTGAACTTACGTTTGTTCATGAACTTCACTGAATACGACATGGACGTGATTTTGTGGGGTCGTAATATATTGGATGAAGAGTACATTAACCGCACCAACTTCAACACACCGTTGCAAGAAGGTAAGTTAAACGCCTATATGGCTGAGCCTGCTACTTATGGGATTACGGTGAAAAAACGTTTTTAATTAAGTAACTTAAATAAAACCGGCACGTGAGAAATAATTGTATTTCGTCAAGTAGCCGGTTTTTTATTGCCTGAAATTTGTTGATTGAATTGATATCATTTTGGTTCAACATGCATACCAAGGAACACTTTTGAATTTATTGATGTTAAGCAGCTCACGTGCAGGTGATGAAGGATATTTAAACCATGCCAGTCAAATGATTGCTGAGCATTTAGTTCAGTGTGAGCGTATTGTGTTTATTCCCTATGCCGGAGTGACCATTGATTGGCCGAGTTATACCGAAAAAGTACAAACCGCTTTGCCGAAGCTCAATATTGTTGGCATCGAGTCTTTTAGTAACCCAGTGACTGCCATTGCTCAAGCTGATGCTGTTATGGTGGGAGGCGGCAATACATTTCATTTGTTAAACCAGCTTTATAAAAATGGCCTCATGGATCCTATACGTGAACGAGCCAAAAACGGTATGCCCTATGTTGGCTGGAGCGCTGGCTCAAATATTTGTGGAAATTCAATTCGAACGACCAATGACATGCCTATTGTCTATCCCCCTTCGTTTGATGCTCTTAGTTTAGTGCCTTTTCAACTCAACCCTCATTACAGCGATTATCAACCCCCTGGTCATAATGGTGAAACACGCGCCCAACGAATAGCGGAGTTTTGTGTTTTAAACCCAGCGATGCCGGTGTTAGGTATCAAAGAAGGCACGGCATTAGTTAGAAAAGGTGACACCTTGACACTGCAAGGACCCCATGATGGGGTTGTGTTTAAAGGTCAGCAGCAAAGCGTGATCCAACCTTTGCAGGATTTATCTGCGTATTTAGTCGTGGGCGCTTATTAGTCCTGAACGCTTAATAGATAAACATAGATAAATCAAATAGTGACAAATCATGACTGGCGCTTGTTTTCGGTTAAAAACATCCCCACTTGTCACTGATTAGCCGGACTTTAGGACAAGCAATATGACAGGTACCACTGCGTTTTCGATTTTAGATTTAGCCCCCATTGTTCAGGGGCAAAACATTTCTCAGACACTCGAAAACAGTCGCCAGATGGCGGTGCAAGCGGAACAATTGGGTTACAATCGAGTTTGGTTAGCAGAGCACCATGGTATGCGCGGTGTCGGCAGTTCAGCTACCTCGGTGGTGCTTGGTCACATTGGCGCTGCCACCCACAAGATTCGGATAGGGTCCGGTGGTATCATGTTACCTAACCATTCCCCACTTATCATTGCCGAACAATTTGGTACCTTGGCTGCACTTTTCCCAGACAGGGTTGACCTAGGCTTGGGCCGTGCACCAGGCACGGACATGGCAACAGCAAGAGCGTTAAGACGTAATATGCAAGCCAGTGTGGAAGACTACCCTAATGACATTCGCGCCTTACAAACTTACTTAGGGGCACCAAGCGCTGAACAATCTATCCTCGCTATTCCTGGTTGCGACAGTCATGTGCCATTGTGGTTACTTGGCTCGAGTTTATACAGTGCCCAATTAGCAGCACAATTTGGTTTGCCCTATTCGTTTGCATCCCATTTTGCACCAGATGCCCTGTTTGATGCGTTGAATATATATCGCAGTCAGTTCAAACCGTCTGCGCAATTAACGCAGCCTTATGCGATGGCAGGTGTGATGGCCGTTATTGCTGATACAGATGAAGAAGCACAATACTTATATACCTCATTACAACAACAATTCGCTAATTTGCGCCGGGGTGCCAACAAGCCATTCGCACGGCCAGTTGATGATATTAATACGTTATGCAGCCCAGCTGAACTGTCAATGATTGCTCACACTTTACAATATGCCATTGTTGGCTCGCCCGAGACCGCGCATTCACAATTAGCGCGATTCATTGAAAACACTAAGGTAGATGAGGTGATTTTTTCATTTCCTATACATGATGAAAACGCTCGTTTGCACAGTATGGAATTGTTAGCACAGAGTCGAAATATGGCAAAAGCCTAGTCAATTAGGCTAACTTTGCCTCGTTTTCGCGATTAACAGATGACTTTGTGTGAAATTGCTCTGAAAATAGCCTCATTCAATGTGACTTAGTCAATCCACCATAAATTGGTGTTATAAAAGCGAAAGGAAGATAATGAATTTTCGAGGCGCTCTAACAGTGAACACAAGGTGGATAGCGCTAGTTTTCTTCTTTTTGTCCGTTAATGCGTCGGCTGAACCAAAAACGAACGATATTGAGGTAGCCGTAGGCTGGTCAAAACCACCCTATGTTAACTCAGCGGATAACAGTGGGTTTGAGCTTGATTTAGCCCGCCATGTATTCGCTAAAATGGGTTATACCTTCAAACCAATCTATGTCCCTTATGGACGTAGCCTCAGCATGTTAAAAAACCAGAAAGTTCAGGCTGTGCTCACAGTCAGTGACACTGCAGATGTATCCGGTATTTCTTTGAGTGATGTTTATATCGAATACCAAAATGTGGCGGTGACATTACAGGCCAGAGATATTAAGTTACACCAGCCGAAAGATTTACAGCAGTATGTCATATCAGCTTATCAAACCGCTTCTAAGAATCTCGGTCAAGAGTTTGCGCTTGCCGCCCAAAAAGCCCCTCTTTACGTTGAACTGCCGGACCAGCAGAAGCAAGTTGCAATGCTGTTAAATGGTAATGTGTCGGTGGTGATCATGGACGTAAACATTTTTGCTCACCTGCAGGCCCTTATAGAACCCAGCAACCAACTGACCCCAGTGACCGTGCACAACCTTTTTGCGCCTAATCATTATCGAGTGGGCTTCTCGAACGAGGAGCTCAGAAATAGATTCAATCAAGCGTTACTTGAAGTGCAAGAGTCTGCGGCACTTGAAGAACTTGTGCAAAAGTACAGCATGTACCGAGATGATACCCTACTGAACTAAGCGCCGCCTGTTCACTCGCCACTAATTAACTCGCGCCTTAACGCCCGGTAGCGTAATTTACTACCAGAGCATTACAGTACGTAAATTTGCTACACAAAACGCAAATATTACTTAATCCAGTACATTATGCAGATCCACTGTATTCAAGTTGTGGGGCGTAATAACAGGGAAATATAAAGGTTTACGATTAATTTTTTCGTTAACAATAAGCGGCAAAAAAATTGCTATATGTGTACTATCGTATCCACTGTATATCATTAACCATAAGACGCTAGATTCACCTAGTTTAGTGAGTTTCAGGAGATTTCATGTTCCCTCTATGTACATTTTTCGGCCCCTCGTTATCAAATTTTAAACGCTTTACCCCTGCCATTCGGAGCACAGCGCTGATCGTTTCACTCATTGGCTTAAGCGGTTGCAGCGAAAGCTCTAAAATAGACCCTGCTGTTACCTTTGGCGAAGAGCCGACCTTAGTTGAGCCTGACAGTTCGCTTATCCCTAATGTGAACATCGCAAGCGCTGTAGGCTGGCCTGAGGGCGAGAAACCTACGACTCCTTTGGATTCAATCCAGGTGAATCGCTTCGCGACGGATTTAAATCACCCCAGATGGCTTTACACTTTGCCAAACGGTGATGTATTGGTGGCTGAGAGTAACAAGCCTCAGAAAGACCAAGACGATAGCGGGATTAAGGACTGGATTGCCGGCAAAATTATGGCGAAGGCTGGTGCGGGCACTCCAAGTGCTGATCGTATCACTTTATTGAGAGATGCTGATAAGGACGGCGTAGCGGAAACGAAAACCATATTTTTGCAAAACCTTCACTCTCCCTTTGGCATGACACTCATAGGCAATACGTTGTACATTGCCAATACGGATGCCGTGGTGAGTTTTCCTTATCAGCAAGGCCAAACTGAAATCACAGCTACAGCCACCGAATTAGTCAAACTGCCTGGGGGGAAACTCAATCATCATTGGACTAAAAACCTTATAGCCAATAAGGAAGGCACTAAACTTTATGCCTCGATTGGCTCCAATAGTAATATTGCAGAAAATGGATTTGAAGCCGAAATTGGCCGGGCTGCTATTTGGGAAATCGACATTGCAACTGGTGAGCATCGTGTTTTCGCTTCTGGATTACGTAACCCAGTGGGCATGACTTGGGTCAATGATACTTTATGGACAGCAGTTAATGAGCGAGATGAGCTGGGCAACGATTTAGTGCCCGATTATATGACGTCAGTGCAAGAAAACGGGTTTTACGGTTGGCCCTATAGTTACTACGGGCAAAATATCGATACCCGAGTCGAGCAGCGAGAGCCTGAGTTAGTAGAGCGTGCTATTAAACCCGATTATGCATTAGGCGCTCACACCGCATCACTAGGGTTAATGTACACACGAGGTGGGCATGCACTAAACGATATAAGCGAAGGCATGTTTATAGGCCAGCATGGCTCTTGGAACCGTGAACCTAAAGCTGGTTATAAAGTCATTTTTGTACCCTTTAAGGATCAACAACCTGCGGGGAAACCTATTGATATTCTGACAGGATTTTTGAACCAAGAAGATGAAGCCCAAGGCCGCCCTGTCGGGGTAGAGTTTGATAAGAGCGGCAATTTATTGGTGGCAGATGATGTAGGTAATATAATATGGCGGGTATCACCTAGTGATAGCAATGTTACTCATAACCTAAGTTCGAACGAATAAAACAGTACCCTGCACTTACTCAGACACGAGTAAGTGCCCTTCGCGTTTTTTGATATGTGCAAGCGTGCTACAACCTAGCCAATATTCGGCAATTTCGGTGTATTTTTTAGGTCCTCTGAATTTCAATGTGTGGTCTTTAACTGCAGCGGAAAAGTCCTCCCAGCCCATCCAAATTTTGGTAAGTTCGCGCGCAGCCACTTCAATGTTTACATCTACATTAAACCCTCTGTCCACGTAACATAAATCCACTTGCCCATTTTCGAATATCAACCAATACTCGCTTTTATTCTCAGGCATGTCAGTCAGCAAAAAATGGGCAATAAAAAGGTTAGGCAAATCTTCATGTATTCTCACATTACGTCGAATGTCCCACATCAAGAAGCTACCATCAATATTATCCAGTGATGGCTCGGTTTCTAACCACTCCTGACCCCAGCTAGCCATCGAGAAAACCACTGACTCAAGGGCTTTACCTGATTCAGTCAACACATAATCAACTTGTCCTGTTGCCTGCTTTTCCTGGCGTGTTATCAAGCCAATATTGACCAGCTCCTTCAAGCGGTTCGATAGCAATGTGCGCGACATTCGCGGCACTCCTCGGCTTATATCATTAAAGTTTGTTGAACCAAACAGTAACTCTCTAAAGATCAATAATGTCCATTTATTACATAGAAAAGCTGCAGACATTGCTAGTGGGCAATACTGCCCATAGGGGGTTGTATTCACAGTGGCATTCCTCAGTGAAAGGTCAATTTAGCATACGCCCTAAACGTGTATTTAGCACCCTAGCCAGTAAACAACTTGTACCCCCTAGTGCAAAATGTTCACTAGACTGCATTTTTGCTAAAGCCTACCCTTGGTTAGAAATCAACCAAAGGAGTGACGATATGAACATTCATATTATGGGCCTTAATGGCCAAAAGAAGGATATAAATACGCAACAGTTTGAACAGTACACTTCCTCTATTCGCGGTGAGGTGTTACTACCTGACACTGCTGGTTACGCAGAGGCTCGAGCACTATGGAATGGCATGATAGACATCTGCCCCGCCCTTATTGTCCGCTGCAGTGGAACCGCTGACGTGGTAACAACAATACAATTCGCTCGAAAGAATGAACTGTTAATCTCATTGAAAGGCGGTGGCCACAATATTGCGGGGAGCGCTTTATGTGACGGCGGCCTAACATTAGATATGAGCAGTATGAAAGGCATTTCTGTTGATCCTAAGGCGCGCATAGCAAGAGTGCAAAGCGGCGTTTGCTTGGGAGATATTGATCATGAGACTCAACGCTTCGGTCTGGCAGTCCCGACTGGTATTAATTCAACAACAGGGATTGCAGGTCTGGCGTTGGGTGGCGGATATGGCTGGTTAAGCCGTGCTTTTGGGCATACCGTTGATAATATTATTAGCGTTGATCTAGTTGATGCTCAGGGCGAGTTCCTGCATGTATCAGAGCAGGAAAACAGCGAACTATTTTGGGCTATACGTGGCGGAAGCGGTAATTTTGGGGTAGTAACGCAATTTGAATTGAAATTGCATCCTGTTGGACCAATAGTGTTTGGCGGCCCGGTCGTATTTCCTCTTACCGAAGCGAAATCAATTCTACGCACATTCCGCGACATCGCCAAATCAATGCCGGATGAAGCAAGTTGCTGGCCTGTCATGCGCAAAGCACCGCCCTTTCCCTTTCTAGCCCCCGAACATCACGGAAAGCCCGTCATTATTCTGCCAATGATATACGTGGGAGATACAGCAAAAGGTGAAGCGGCACTCACACCACTTCGCAGTATTGCAAAGCCTTTAGCTGATGCGGTTGGCCCTGTCCCTTATGCTGCGTGGCAAGCTGCATTTGACCCGCTACTTGCACCAGGGGCGCGAAATTATTGGAAATCCAGCGATTTTACCGAAATGTCTGATGAGCTTATCGATACGTTAGTCAACGCAGCTGAACAGTTACCATCAGATGAATGTGAAATTTTTACGGCTCAGCTAGGCGGCGCTGCATCGCGAGTGGCGCCTGATGCTATGGCCTTTCCCCATCGCTCAACAGCGTACACGGTAAATATTCATGGACGTTGGCAAACCGCAGATAGGGACGACGCATGTAAAGGTTGGGTAAGAGAACTGTTTAATCAACTAGAGAAGTTCTCAACGGGCAGCGTATACGTTAATTTTGTACCTGAATATGACGAAGAGCGCTCGATTGGCCCTTATGGTGCTAATAAGCCGAAATTAGAAGAAATTAAAAGTCGCGTTGATAAACTAAACCTGTTTCGCAGTAATATTAACATTCTGCCTAACGCCTAAATAACCTGCTAAAGCTTTCAAAAGCGCTGCATGGATATGTCTGTCTATATGTGTGCAGCCCTTAGCGTTGTTCCCTCCATTAAAACACGACTAAATGAGTACCTAGTCCCCCCTTTTAAAACGACATTATATACTTCGCGTTATGAGCTATATTCATATAGCAAAACACAGGGACAAAGGTTTAGCCAAGTGGTATTGGCCCATATCAAACGCTAACTGCAAGGGAATCAAATGAAAAATTCACTGCTTTACGCTTTTACATTGAGCGTATTTTTCACGTTAATCGGATGCGCGCCCAACACTTCACAAAAAACCCAACAAGAATCAAATTCACTCAATCAAAAATCATCTCCGCCCATGCTCATCTCTAGGGAGGTTTTGCTAGGCAACCCAAGTCGATATCAAGGGCGTATCAGCCCGGATGGAAACAGCATGAGTTTTAGAGCGCCAGTAGAGGGTGTTATGAATCTTTGGGTCGGACAAATTGGCGACTTTTCTAGTGCAAAACCCATAACCCAAGACACTGGGCGCGGTATTCCAACCCACTTTTGGTCATTAGACAGCCAATATGTTTTTTTCACTCAAGACAAAAATGGCGATGAAAACTGGCATTTACATCGTGTAGATGTCGGTAGTGGTGAAATACAAGACCTAACGCCATATCAAGGGGTGCAAGCTGATCAGATGCACCAGAGTGAGGCCCACCCGGGCACGATTATTGTGGGTATGAATGACCGCGACGCAAAATGGCACGACATGTATCAAGTTAACGTGGCTACCGCAGAGCGCACCTTACTTGAACAAAACGATGGCTACGCTTATTACAAATTAGACAATAACTTAAAAGTAAGGCTCGCGGTTAAGACTGCTGAAGATGGCTCGAGCCATGTTTTCACTAAAGCGAATAATGAATGGCGCTTGTGGTTTAAAGTGCCCTTTGCAGATTCACAAGCGTTCAATATTCTCGGCTTCGATAAACAAAATCATGGCATATACATGATAGATACACGAGAGCGAAACACCGCCGCGCTTGTATACTTGCCTATAGGAGAAACGACGCCCACAGTCATTGCTAGCGATGATAAAGTAGATGTTACCAATGTACTTTTACATCCTCGTAGCCATGTGCCCCTAGCCTATGCACTAAACTTCATTAAACCTGTGTGGCACGCCATTGATGACGCTTTCATTATCCCGATTAAACAGTTGAACAAACAATTGAATGGTGGGTCACAAGTTTTAGCGCAAACATTAGATAATTCGCTTTGGACGGTATTCACTGACCAAAGTAATCAATCACCTATTTATAAAGTATTTGATACCACAAGCGGTGAATTGACTGATTTATTCATTACCCAACCAGAAGTTAATAACCTACCTCTTTCCACTATGCACGGGGTGGTTATTCCATCGCGGGATAATCTAGATTTAGTGAGTTACTTGTCGTTGCCCTTGGTGTCAGATCCTAACCAAGACGGCAAACCCGAGCAGTCTTCCCCCCTCGTATTATTAGTTCACGGTGGCCCTTGGGGGAGAGACGAATTTGGCTTTAATTCTTTAGCTCAATGGCTAACAAATCGAGGGTATAGCGTACTGCAAGTTAATTTTCGCGCTTCAACAGGTTTTGGTAAAACGTTTTTAAACGCAGGGAACAAAGAGTGGGCAGGTGCTATGCACAATGACCTAATTGATGCAAAAGAATGGGCGGTAGCACAAGGTATTACCACGGATGACCAAGTCGCCATAATGGGGGGAAGTTACGGTGGCTACGCTACTCTAACAGGACTCACCTTTACCCCAGAAGCGTTTGCCTGTGGAGTCGATATTGTAGGGCCTTCAAACTTAGTGACGTTGCTCGATTCAATTCCCCCTTACTGGGAGAGCTTTCGTCAGCAATTCTACGAGTCGGTGGGCAACCCTGCTACCGAAGAAGGTTTAGCGCTGCTTAAAGCACGCTCGCCCATTACCCATGTGGACAAGATAGAAAAGCCGTTACTCATTGGCCAGGGAGCGAATGACCCTAGAGTAAAACAAGCTGAGTCTGACCAAATCGTTGACGCAATGAAAAGCCGCGATATTCCAGTAACTTACGTACTATACCCCGACGAAGGTCACGGTTTTAACAAGCCTGAAAATAACCTTTCGTTTTTTGCCGTTGCCGAAGCATTTCTAGGCTCGTGTTTAGGAGGGCGAATAGAGCCCATAGGTGATGATTTCAGTGACTCTAGCATAGAGATTATTCACGGCGCTGAATATATCCCAGGATTAAATGAGCATATGTCCACACTAGCAAATAACTAAATTATTTAGTTAAGCCATAAAAAAACCCGCTACAAGAGCGGGTTTTTATGAGTACTAAGCAAGCTTACCAACCGGTAATTTCACGAAGACCTTGACCAATGTCAGCAAGTGAACGAACAGTTTTAACGCCCGCATCTTCAAGTGCTTTAAATTTGTCGTCAGCAGTACCTTTACCACCAGAGATAATCGCACCAGCATGACCCATGCGCTTACCAGCAGGTGCAGTTACACCTGCGATGTAAGAAACAACAGGTTTAGTGATGTTAGCTTTGATGAATGCAGCCGCTTCTTCTTCAGCCGTTCCACCGATTTCACCAATCATTACGATTGCTTCAGTCTTAGGATCGTCTTGGAACATCTGTAGGATGTCGATGAAGTTAGAGCCTGGGATAGGGTCGCCACCGATACCAACACAAGTGGACTGGCCGAAACCTTCGTCAGTTGTTTGTTTAACGGCTTCATACGTCAATGTACCTGAACGAGAAACGATACCTACTTTACCTGGCTTGTGAATGTGACCAGGCATGATGCCAATCTTACATTCGCCTGGAGTGATAACACCTGGGCAGTTAGGACCGATCATACGCACGCCTTTACCGTTTACGTATTCTTTTACGTAAAGCATATCAAGCGTAGGGATACCTTCAGTAATACAAACGATCAATTCGATACCTGCATCTGCAGCTTCAACGATAGAGTCTTTACAGAAAGGCGCTGGTACATAGATAACTGTCGCAGTTGCGCCGGTTTCTTGCACAGCTTCACGCACAGTATTGAAAACAGGTAAACCAAGATGAGTTGTGCCACCTTTACCAGGCGTAACACCACCAACCATTTGCGTACCGTATTCGATAGCTTGTTCTGAGTGGAAAGTACCTTGTCCACCAGTGAAACCTTGACAGATTACCTTGGTGTTTTTGTCGATTAGTACGCTCATGCGGCACCTCCGGCAGCTTTAACAACTTGTTTCGCAGCATCCGTTAAGCTAGAAGCAGCGATGATATCTAATCCTGAGTTAGCCAATACATCACGGCCAAGCTCTGCGTTTGTACCTTCTAAACGTACAACAACAGGAATGGTTACACCCACTTCTTTAACTGCCCCGATAATACCTTCAGCGATCATGTCACAACGCACGATACCACCGAAAATGTTAACCAAAACGGCTGCAACATTTGAATCAGAAAGGATGATTTTGAATGCTTCAGCAACACGCTCTTTGGTTGCGCCGCCGCCAACATCTAAGAAGTTAGCTGGTGAGCCACCGTGTAAGTTTACGATGTCCATTGTGCCCATTGCTAGGCCTGCACCGTTAACCATACAACCGATGTTGCCATCAAGTGCTACGTAATTAAGTTCCCACTTAGCCGCTTGTGCTTCACGTGCATCTTCCTGTGAAGGATCGTGCATTTCTTGAAGCTTAGGCTGACGATATGCAGCGTTGCTGTCCATCGCTACTTTCGCGTCAAGACAATGAAGGTTGCCGTCTTCTTTAATAACGAGCGGGTTAACTTCGATTAGTGCAATGTCTTTTTCTTCAAACAATTTAGCCAAACCCATGAAGATTTGAGTGAATTGTTTGATTTGAACGCCTTTAAGACCAAGTTTGAACGCGATTTCGCGAGCTTGGTAAGGTTGAGCACCTACTAGAGGATCGATCTCAGCCTTAAGAATTTTTTCAGGTGTTTCTTCAGCAACTGTCTCAATTTCTACACCACCTTCGGTAGATGCCATGAAAACAACGCGACGAGAAGCACGATCAACAACTGCACCTAGGTACAATTCTTGAGCAATATCTGTACAGCTTTCAACCAAGATTTTGCTTACTGGTTGCCCAGCTTCATCTGTCTGATAAGTCACCAAATTTTGACCAAGCCATTTTTGAGCAAATGCCTTGATTTCATCTTTGTTTTTAACAAGCTTAACGCCACCTGCTTTACCGCGACCACCAGCGTGAACCTGACATTTCACAACCCATTCAGTACCGCCAATACGATCTGCAGCTTCAACTGCCGCCTGCGGAGTTTCCGCAGCATATCCTTCAGATACAGGTAAACCGTATTCAGCGAATAATTGTTTACCCTGATATTCATGCAAATTCATGGTTTTCTATCCGTTTTGTTTAAGAAAAAAGCCGCGCTTGGCAGCTTGATTTTGTTAGCCGATATTATAGAAACAACAACGGCAAGAAACGGGTAAATCAATGATTTACCCGCTTAGATCCTATTAAACATCCAGTAGCAGACGCGTTGGATCTTCTAACATTTCTTTGATCGTAACTAAGAAACCAACAGACTCTTTACCGTCGATGATTCTATGATCATAAGAAAGTGCTAAATACATCATAGGCAAAATTTCTACTTTGCCATTAACCGCCATAGGACGATCTTGGATTTTATGCATTCCCAAGATAGCGCTCTGTGGTGGGTTAATAATAGGGGTTGAAAGCAATGAACCAAATACACCACCGTTAGTGATAGTGAAGTTACCACCTTGCATATCAGCCATTGACAATTTACCGTCACGGCCTTTAAGTGCTAGCGCTTTGATGCCACCTTCGATACCAGCCATACCCAACGTATCGCAATCACGCAATACAGGTGTTACTAAACCGCGTGGGGTAGACACCGCAATCGATACGTCGAAGTAGTTATGGTAACAAATATCATCACCGTCAAGAGAAGCATTGACTTCTGGGAAGCGTTTAAGTGCTTCTGTCACCGCTTTAACGTAGAAAGACATGAAACCTAAACGAATACCGTGACGTTTCTCGAACGACTCTTGATATTGCTTACGTAGTTCCATGATGGGCTTCATGTTGACTTCATTAAACGTTGTTAACATAGCCGTAGAGTTTTTCGCTTCAAGCAAACGACTTGCGATTGTCTTACGTAGACGTGTCATAGGAACGCGTTTTTCAGAACGCTCGCCGCCTAGTGAAGGAGTCGCCGATGCGTCAGCTTTTGCTGGTGCTGCACTTTTGGCAGGAGCCGACAATGATTTCTCAACGTCTTCTTTGGTCACACGACCGCCTTTACCTGTACCTTTAATGCTCGCAGCATCAATGCCTTTTTCGGCCAATAAACGGCGTACTGAAGGGCTCAAGGCGTCATTGTCTGACCCACCTGCATCACTACTAGCGGCGGCAGGGGCTTCAGCTTTAGCGGGCGCAGCGCCTGCAGCAAAATTAGCAATCACTTGCTCACCCATTACCGTTTCGCCTTCTTGAGCGAGAATGTCACTCAAGGTGCCATCGGCTGGAGCAACCACTTCTAAAACCACTTTATCGGTTTCAATATCAACCAAGTTTTGGTCACGAGAGACCGCTTCGCCTGGTTGAACATGCCATGTTGCTACGGTTGCATCTGCCACTGATTCGGGCAGAACAGGTACTTTAATCTCCACTGACTCACCTTTATTACTGGATGTTTTCTCTGCTGCTGGTGCACTTTGCTCTTTTGCTTGAGATGCACCAGCCCCTTCTTCAAATTTTGCGATGATTTGCTCGCCTAGTACCGTTGCACCTTCTTCATCTAGGATGTCGCTTAATACGCCATCTGCAGGAGCAACCACTTCAAGTACCACTTTATCGGTTTCGATATCAACCAAGTTTTGATCGCGAGTAACCTGTTCACCTACCTTCACATGCCAAGTGGCAATTGATGCATCGGCCACAGATTCTGGCAATACCGGTACTTTAATATCTATTGACATACTGGATCCTTATTTAATAGTTAATGCATCATCAACCAACTCTTTTTGTTGCTGGTTGTGAACAGAAATATACCCTACCGCTGGTGACGCAGACGCGTTACGACCGGCATAGCTCAATTTTGCGCCGTTAGGAATAGCTGACCAAAAGTGGTGTTGGCTACAATACCAAGCACCTTGGTTTTGTGGCTCTTCTTGACACCAAACCCAATCGGTAACGTGTTTGAACTTATTGACGATAGGCTCAATTTCAGCGTGTGGGAACGGGTATAGTTGCTCAATACGAATAATAGCAACATCATCCTGCTCACTCTTACGGCGCTGATCAAGTAAGTCATAATACACTTTGCCTGAACACATCACGACGCGCTTCACCTTCGAGGCATCCATTTCGTCAATTTCATCAATCACGTTTTGGAATACGCCAGTCGACAACTCCTCAAGGGAAGAAACGGCTAATGGATGACGTAACAATGATTTAGGTGACATAACAATTAATGGCTTACGCATCGGACGAATAGCCTGACGACGCAACATGTTGAACACTTGTGCCGGTGTTGATGGAACACACACTTGCCAGTTATGATCAGCACACATTTGCAAGAAACGCTCTAAACGTGCCGAGCTATGCTCTGGACCTTGGCCTTCGTAACCATGAGGAAGCAACATAGTAAGACCACATAGGCGGCCCCATTTCGCTTCACCTGAGCTTAGGAATTGGTCGATGACCACCTGAGCGCCGTTTGCGAAGTCACCAAATTGTGCTTCCCAAATGGTTAATGTACCCGGTTCAGCCGTGGCATAACCGAATTCAAAGGCCAGCACAGCTGCTTCTGACAACACAGAGTCATATATCTCCATTTTGCCTTGCTCAGCATGCAAATGAGTAAGCGGCATATATGTCTCACCGTCACTCTGACCGTGCAACACAGCATGACGATGGAAGAACGTACCACGACCTGAATCTTGACCTGTCATACGAATGTTTGAGCCACGGTCAACGATAGAAGCATAGGCTAAATTTTCTGCCATACCCCAATCAAGTAGCTTCTCACCTTCTATCATGGTTCGTCTATCTTGATATAGTTTACCTACACGTGATTGAAGCTTAAGATCCTCAGGGAAACTACATAACTTGTCGCCCAGTTCTTTTAGCTTTTCAACGCTGATTTCTTTATCGTAAGGCGCTGTCCAATCGTGGCCGAGGTAGGGAGTCCAGTCAACTGAATGTTCAGTCATTGGGCGCCACTCTTCTACCACACAGGCACCATGATCAAGTGCTGCACGATAATCAGAGACTAACTTCTCAATTTCATGTGCTTCAATTGAGCCTTCAGCCAACAATTGATCTGCATAAAGCTGACGAGGTACAGCATGCTTTTTAATCTTTTTGTACATCAACGGCTGAGTTGCACTTGGCTCATCGGCTTCGTTATGTCCGTGACGACGATAACAAACAAGGTCAATAACCACGTCACGCTTAAATTTATTACGATAATCAAGGGCGAGTTTAGTCACAAACATAACCGCTTCTGGATCATCTGAATTCACGTGGAAGATTGGCGCCTGAACCATTTTAGCTATATCAGTACAATACTGAGTAGAGCGAGTATCTTCCGTGTTTGAGGTGGTGAAACCAACTTGGTTGTTGATAACGATACGAACCGTACCGCCCACTTTAAAACCACGTGTTTGAGACATATTAAATGTCTCTTGGACTACACCTTGGCCAGCGATAGCGGAATCACCATGAATAGTAATCGGTAATACCACAGAGCCATCTTCACAGTTTCTGCGATCTAGACGCGCACGTACCGAGCCGATAACCACTGGGTTAACGATTTCTAGGTGAGACGGGTTAAAAGCAAGTGCTAAATGCACGTTGCCGCCCGGGGTAGCGTAATCTGACGAGTAGCCAGCATGGTATTTAACATCGCCAGCACCTAAAGTGTTGTCGTGCTTACCAGAGAATTCATCAAATAAAACAGACGGGTTTTTGCCTAGTACGTTAACAAGAACGTTAATACGTCCTCGGTGAGCCATACCGACAACCACTTCTTTAGTACCACATTCGCCTGCATGATTAATCAAGCCTTTAAGCATAGGCACCAATGCATCTCCCCCTTCAAGAGAGAAACGTTTAGCCCCTGGGAATTTAGCCCCTAGGTATTTTTCCATGCCGTCAGCAGAAATTAGGCCTTTAAGAATGGCGACCTTCTCATCGCGAGAAATTTCAGGCTTAGCTTGTACAGATTCGATTCTGTCTTGTAACCAGCGCTTCTGTTCTGTATCGGTAATGTGCATGTACTCAGTACCAATAGAGCCACAATAAGTACGGTTAAGTGATTTGAACAAATCACCCAGTTTCATACTGTCTTGGCCTATGGCGTAAGAGCCGACATTAAATACAGTGTCGAAATCTTTTTCTGATAACGAGTGATGCGACAATTCAAGATCGCGAACTCTGGGTTGTTTCCACAGTTCTAATGGATCAAGGTTTGCGTGTTGGTGACCGCGAAAACGGTATGCATTAATAAGCTGTAATACTTTAACTTGTTTCTCATCGCTGGCATGAGATGTACCAGTAGAAACAGTCCCTGCTCGAGCAACAGGGCCCAATGCAGCTAATGCTCGAAATTGGTCACGAATTTCACTGTGCTTAGTCTCAAGCTCAGCTCCTTCGACCTTGGGTAATTTGTCGAAAATAGCACGCCATTCGTCAGATACGCTTTTCGCGTCTTCAAGATATGCTTCGTATAGTTCTTCTACATAAGCAGCGTTGCCACCAGCCATGTGAGAAGAATCCCACCATGCTTTCATCACGCTTTGTTGCATTGTTGTCCCTTGAATTTTATTAAGACTCACAATTAAATGTGCAGATGCACACGACCTTTTAAAGGTTTGCGGATGCTCACCTTAAACTACAGTTTGTAAAATAAAAAAATAGCCACCCGATTTGGGATGGCTATTTAGACATTATCATTCTGCAGAGATAACTTACAGAATTAAAAACTAAACAGCCCGCTGTAACAGCATGGACTTGATATGTCCGATTGCTTTCGTCGGGTTCAGCCCTTTCGGACAAACGCTAACGCAGTTCATAATCCCATGACAACGGAACACACTGAATGCATCGTCTAGATCGCCCAAGCGTTGTTCAGTTGCGGTATCACGGCTATCAGCCAAGAAGCGATAAGCGTGCAATAAGCCCGCAGGACCGATGAACTTGTCAGGGTTCCACCAGAATGAAGGACAAGAAGTTGAACAACAAGCACATAAAATACACTCGTACAAACCATCTAACTTCTCGCGCTCTTCCGGTGATTGTAAAAACTCACGTGCTGGCGGTTGGTTATTGTCGTTAATCAAGAACGGCTTGATTTTTTCGTACTGAGTATAGAACTGAGTCATATCAACGACTAAGTCACGTACCACAGGTAGACCAGGTAAAGGACGAACAACGATTTTCTTGCTACCAAGGGCAGACAAAGGCGTGATGCACGCCAAACCGTTTTTACCGTTCATGTTCACACCATCAGAGCCACAAACACCTTCACGGCATGAGCGACGGAATGACAATGTAGGATCTTGCTCTTTCAACGCGATAAGTGCATCAAGCACCATCATGTCTTGACCTTCTTCAACCTCAAGTTTGTAGTCTTGCATACGAGGAGCATTGTCTACATCTGGGTTATAGCGATAAACAGAAAATGATAATTGCATATGCTTAACTCCTCTTAGTAAGTTCTAGCTTTCGGTGGGAAAGCTTCACGTAGTTTAGGTGTCATGTTTACGTCACGTTTCAACATTTTGTCACCTTCAGGCAAGTAAACAGAGTGACATAACCAGTTGTCGTCATCACGGTCAGGGAAATCAAAACGACTATGTGCGCCACGGCTTTCTGTACGGAAGTTAGCGGCTACAGCTGTGCTGTATGCGGTTTCCATCAAGTTGTCTAGTTCAAGACACTCGATACGCGCAGTGTTGAAATCGCTGCTCTTGTCATCAAGACGAGCTGATTTCAAACGCTCACGAATTTCGCCGAGCTCTTTAAGACCTTCAGCCATTGCATCGCCTTCACGGAATACCGAGAAGTTAAGCTGCATGCATTTCTGTAAGTCTTTCTTAATCTGTACTGGGTCTTCGCCTTTACCGGCTTCTGAGCTTTCCCAGCGATTAAAGCGCACGAGTGCAGCGTCGATGTCATCTGAAGACGCTTCGCGGCTCTCAATTTCGTCGATAGCTTTACCGAGGTGCAATCCAGTCGCACGACCAAATACCACTAAATCAAGTAACGAGTTACCGCCAAGACGGTTTGCACCATGTACTGATACACATGCAATTTCACCACAAGCGAATAAACCTTGAATCGGCTTTTCATTACCTTGTGCGTCAATGCTTAACGCTTGACCGTTCACGTTGGTTGGAATACCGCCCATCATGTAATGACAGGTAGGAATAACTGGAATAGGTTCTTTTACAGGATCAACGTGGGCAAATGTACGTGACAATTCAAGAATACCTGGCAAACGAGACTCAAGTACGTCTTTACCTAAGTGATCGAGTTTTAACTTAAGGTGCGTACCCCAAGGTCCTTCACAGCCACGGCCTTCGCGTATTTCTGTCATCATCGAGCGGGCAACTACGTCACGACCAGCCAAATCTTTAGCATTTGGCGCATAACGTTCCATGAAGCGTTCGCCATCTTTGTTAAGTAGGTAACCGCCTTCACCGCGACAACCTTCAGTTACCAATGTTCCTGCACCAGCGATACCCGTAGGGTGGAACTGCCACATTTCCATGTCTTGCATAGGTACACCAGCACGGATGGCCATGCCAACACCGTCGCCAGTATTAATGTGCGCATTAGTAGTCGAGGCAAAGATACGCCCTGCTCCACCTGTTGCTAACACAACCGCTTTGGATTTAAAGAAAACCACTTCACCGCTTTCGATATCGATTGCGGTACATCCAACGACGTCACCGTCTTGGTTTTTAACTAAATCAAGGGCATACCATTCACTGAACACTTTGGTTTTGTTTTTTACATTTTGTTGATACAACAAATGCAACAGCGCATGGCCGGTTCGGTCAGCTGCGGCTGCAGTACGTGCACCCTGTTCGCCACCAAAGTTTTGAGACTGACCGCCGAAAGGACGTTGGTAAATTTTACCGTTTTCGAAACGTGAGAAAGGCAAACCCATGTTTTCCATTTCAATAATGGCTTCAGGACCTGTTTTACACATATATTCTATGGCATCTTGATCGCCAATATAGTCTGACCCTTTTACGGTGTCGTACATGTGCCATTCCCAGTTATCTTCGTGGGAATTACCCAGTGCTACCGTAATACCACCTTGAGCAGACACTGTGTGTGAGCGTGTTGGAAATACTTTAGACAGTAATGCGCAAGACTTTCCTGATTCAGAAATCTGCAATGCGGCGCGCATACCTGCACCGCCAGCACCAATTACTACCGCGTCAAACTCATGAACTGGAATACTCATTTATAGACCCCACAAAACAAACAAACCTACAGCAACATACACAAACGCCACCAGGTTAATAAAAAATTGCACAACAGCACGAAGGCCCGTTGATTTAACGTAATCGGTTAGCACTTGCCAAAAACCAATTCTAATATGCAGCATCACAGACACTAACGCCGCAAAAGTGAATACTTTCATGCTTAAAGAAGAAAACAACCCGTGCCAAATTTCATAGGTCACTGTTGGAGTGCTAAGGAAAAACCACAGCATATATAAAGTAAACGCAGTCATGATGATGGCAGTGGCGCGCACAGTAACGTAATCTTGAACGCCGTCACGCTTAAAGTTAGCTTGATTAGTTAGCATAATAAAACTCCTACAACGACAGTCAGAACAATCCATAAACCGATAACGATTTTCGCACTGATATTCCCTGACTCAAGTTCTTCCCAGTAACCCATGTCCATCACTAAATGACGTAGCCCGCCAAGAATATGATAGGTAAGCGCTGAGATAGTACCGATAGCGATTATTTTACCGATAACTCCCGACATCTGTTCTTGCACAAATGCAAAACCGTCTGGAGAAGATACAGATTCCGCCCAAGCCCAGATCACAAACAACAACGCAAAAAACATTGCGACGCCGGTAATGCGATGAAGGATAGAAGTTATAGCTGCAGGGGGAAAACTGATTGTGTTTAATTGTAAATTAACTGGTCTCTGCTTTTTCACGTTTTGATGCCTGTTTTACCCGTAGGTTGTCTAGTCATTGTTTGGTAATGTGTTGCACCTTACCAATCGCTTAAAGATACATGTGTCCTACCGTCTAGATTGTTGCCACATTGTAAACAAGTTGTTGCTTTTATTATTCATGTTAACAAGAGCTAGACGACAGGCACGAGTATATCCAGCGACGCCAATAAATACAATTGTTGTTCGTTATTAACGGTTTATAATCAAGCATAAATTATATGCATAATTAGAATGAATATTCAGGGTAGAATGACGATGAATAATTATTAAGCAAAAATGGTTTTAAATTGACTTATGGCGTCAACCTGAGTACAAATAGCGCCAATTTTTCCCGATAATCATCATAAAATGCGGTTTATCGCAAACAGAACATTTCTGAGGAGAGCAATACATGGCAGACAATAAAGCCACTTTGAAAGCAGGTGATGTAGAGGTCGAACTTCCGATTCTATCTGGTACTGCAGGGCATGATGTAATCGATGTACGTACGTTGGGAGCTAGCGGTTATTTCACTTTCGATCCGGGCTTTATGGCGACAGGCTCATGTGAGTCGTCAATCACATACATAGACGGTGCGAAAGGTATTTTGCTTCATCGCGGCTACTCAATTGAAGATTTGGCACGTGACGCTGACTACATTGAAGTATGTTACATGTTGTTACATGACAAAACGCCAACAACCGAAGAATATCGCGATTTTAAAGACACCATCACGCGTCATACCTTGGTACACGATCAGGTTAATAACTTCTTTCGTGGATTCCGCCGTGATGCGCACCCTATGGCGATGTTGTGCGGTACAGTTGGCGCAATGGCGTCGTTCTATCACGATGATTTAGACATTTCAGACGCAGATCAACGACTACGCAGTGCTTATCGTTTAGTTGCTAAAATGCCGACTTTGGTCGCCATGTGTTACAAATACAATATTGGTCAACCATTTGTATATCCACGTAACGATTTGTCATACGCTGAAAACTTCTTAAATATGATGTTCTCTGTGCCGGCTGAAAATTATAAAATCAGCCCTGTGGTGGCTCGCGCAGTTGACAGAATCTTTACATTGCACGCAGACCATGAGCAAAACGCATCTACGTCTACGGTACGTCTAGCGGGTTCATCTGGCGCTAACCCTTATGCATGTATTGCCGCTGGTGTTGCATCATTATGGGGTCCTGCTCACGGTGGTGCTAACGAAGCGTGTTTAAACATGTTGCAAGAAATTGGTTCAGTGGATCGCATTCCTGAATTTATCGACCGCGCTAAAGATAAGAACGACCCTTTCCGCTTAATGGGTTTCGGTCACCGTGTTTACAAAAACTTTGACCCACGTGCAACCGTTATGCGTGAAAGCTGCCATGAAGTATTGGCTGAATTAAACATTGACGATCCGTTGTTGAATGTTGCCATGGAGCTAGAGCGTATCGCCCTTAGCGACCCATACTTCGCTGAAAAGAAATTGTTCCCGAACGTAGATTTTTACTCAGGTATTATTCTTAAGGCGATTGGTATTCCAACGAATATGTTTACCTGTATTTTTGCTTTAGCAAGAACGGTAGGTTGGGTATCTCACTGGCATGAAATGTTAAGCCAGCCAGGTCAGAAAATTGGCCGTCCTCGTCAACTATACACAGGCGAAGCACAACGTAAATACAATAAAATTGACAAATAATGTTGATTAACGAATAAAAAAATAGCGCCAATTGGCGCTATTTTTTTATCTGGTATTAGGCAATAACGTAATTATTGCCTGTTATTTTTAATGCTATTTCAATATGTCTAATAACTCTTTAGTTTTAGCTTGCATAAGTGGTATGTCACCTCGTGACTCTACATTGAGTCTTACAACAGGTTCCGTATTCGACTTACGTAAGTTGAAGCGCCACTTATCAAACTCTAAACCAATGCCATCTGTGTAATCCACCACATTTGCTTTGCTTTCATAAGCCTGCAAAATTTTCGCGATAGACGCATCTGGGTCTTCCAAGGTAGAGTTAATTTCGCCTGATGATGGGAAGGCAGCAATACGTTGAGCGACCATTTCTGACAGAGGTTTATTTTGTAAACACAGCAATTCAGCGACCAATAACCAAGGGATCATACCTGAGTCACAATAGGCGAAATCACGGAAATAATGATGAGCACTCATCTCTCCGCCATATACGGCATCGTCTGCACGCATACGCTCTTTGATAAATGCGTGACCTGTTTTACTCTTAATCGGCACTCCACCTGCACTTTTAACGATGTCTTCGGTATTCCAATAAACGCGAGGATCATAAATAATTTTGGCCCCAGGGTCTTTTTCTAAAAAGGCTTGGGCTAACAAACCAACGATGTAATACCCTTCAACGAACTCACCTTTTTCATCGAATAAAAAACAACGGTCAAAATCGCCATCCCATGCTATTCCCATATTTGCCTGATTTTGGATAACTGCATTTGCAGTATCCGCGCGGCTCTCTGGTAACAAAGGATTCGGTATACCGTTTGGAAAATGTCCATCAGGTTGGTGGTGAATTTTTATAAATTCGATGGGCACACCTTTTTGTAAAAAGGCAGATTCTATTGCATCCAAGGCTTTACCCGCTGCCCCATTGCCCGCATTTACCACCAATTTAAGCGGTGAGAAATTATCGCTGTTTACATAGCTTTGCATATGTTCAACATAAGCATCCATGATAGAGATGACTTTATATTGACCACTTGCCTGTAATTTTTCAGTGGAAACGCTAGACTCCCCCTGAATGAATTCATCATCAGTTACAAATGCTGTTGAATACTGCTTAAGACCAGTCCCTACTTCGCTTTCACTGAAACTTTCAGCTAAGGCTTGTACTGCGAACAACCCCGTATCTCCGCTAACCGGGCGCGAGCCCTCTTTTACAAGCTTCATTCCGTTGTAATCTATGGGGTTGTGACTCGCTGTCACTTCTACGCCGCCATCAACACCAAGATGTTTAGTGGCAAAATAAATTTCCTCGGTGCCAGTCATGCCTAAATCGCTAACAGTGGCACCACCATCTATCAAACCCGCTGACAGAGCCAATTTTAATGGCTCGGAAGTAAGACGTACGTCTCCCCCGACCACGACAGTTTTAGCACTAAAGTGCTGAGCAAACGCCCGCCCTATACGATAAGCAATGCGCTCATCTAGCTGTTCAATCAGCTTACCGCGAATGTCGTAGGCTTTAAAACAGGTAATCTTCATTTCATCAAATCCTCGTCACTCATTATTCTTATTTAGACTCAACGCGACCGTAGCGATCAGAAAAACGCACGATATCGTCTTCGCCCAAGTAGGTACCTGATTGCACTTCAATAAGCTCTAAAGGAATTTTCCCTGGATTTTCTAATGCGTGAATAACGCCAACTGGGATATAAGTTGATTGGTTTTCGCATAACAGTAAGGTTTCTTCACCATTTGTGACCTTGGCCGTACCTGCCACTACGATCCAGTGCTCTGCTCTGTGATGATGCATTTGCACGGAAAGCTTTTCTCCCGGTTTAACCGTAATACGCTTCACTTGAAAACGTTCACCGTTATCGATTGAGTCGTAGCTACCCCAAGGACGGAATACTTCACGGTGGAATTCGAACTCTGGGCGTTTTTCCGCTTTAAGTTTATTCACCACATTTTTAATATTTTGTACTTTATCTTTGTGGGCAACCAAAACCGCATCTTTGGTCTCAACCACAACGACATCATCTAAGCCAACCACCGAAATAAGGCGCTGCTCAGCGTTAATGTAACTGTTGTGAACGTCATCTAATATCGCATCACCGATGATCACGTTTTGATTTTCATCTTTTTCTTTTGCTGTTTCCCATAAGGAAGACCAACTACCCACGTCGCTCCAACCTGCATCTAATGGCACAACAGCGGCTGCATCAGTCTTTTCCATTACAGCGTAATCGATAGAATCATCAGGGCAAGTAGCAAATATATCGGCATCAACCCGCACAAATTCTAAATCTGGGGCTTCTGTCGCAATCGCACGTTTACAAATATCCAACATGTCGGGGGCGTACTTTTCGAGTTCTTCTAGATAACGGCTCGCTTTGAATAAAAACATACCGCTGTTCCAGAAATAGTTACCTGAGTCTACATATTGCTGTGCCGTAGCCAAATCAGGTTTCTCAACAAACTCTGCCACATCAAAGCCCACTTCAGCTTGCGCTACTTTTGCACCACTACGAATGTAGCCGTAACCTACATGCGCGCTGTCTGGCACTATGCCGAATGTGACTAACTTACCCTGCTCTGCCAGCACTTCGGCTTGGGCAATGGCTTTATGAAACGCTTCGTTATCATTGATCAAATGATCCGCAGCAAGTACCAGCAAGGTTGGGTCTTCACCGTTTAGTGAGGCATGTAACGCAGCGAGTGCAATCGCAGGAGCGGTATTGCGCCCCATAGGCTCTAATAAAATGCCACCATGTTCTATGTTTTGCTGACGTAACTGCTCAGCGACAAGAAAGCGATGAGAGTCATTACAAATGACGATAGGTTGCTCTGCTTGAGTACCCTCTAAGCGCGCAACGGTATCTTGCAACATCGTCAAATTCGACGTTAAGCGTAAAAACTGCTTAGGCAATGCCGCACGAGATTTTGGCCATAAACGGCTTCCGCTACCACCGGCTAAAACGACTGGTTTCATTTCACTTTCCTTTTCAATTAACTTTCATTATTTACGGCTAATATTTTGTGCTGGAATACTATTAAAAGCCCGTGATTAATTCAACGTACATGGCGTTTATATGCTTAAAAAACCACGTTTTTTAACGTTTATTAAGCGTTGCACACAGCAATTATCAAAATACCAGGCTAAGAACGAAGCTGACCACTTGCAAAAAGCGTACCTTACCCTGATATAATACCCACTAGATATTAATATACGATTACGTTTTTATACTCTCAGTCAATTAGCATGGGTCGAATAGCATGAGTCAATTTTCACAACGCTTCGGCGGTACACAGCGTTTATACGGCATAAATGAAACAGACACTCTACGTGCGTCCCATGTATGTATTGTTGGCATTGGTGGTGTCGGCTCTTGGGTAGCAGAAGCGTTAGCACGCAGCGCGATAGGTCATATAACGTTAATCGACTTGGATGATATTTGCGTTACCAACACCAACCGGCAAATTCACGCTTTGCAAAGTACTATTGGCGAGGCAAAAGTCGATGCCATGCGTGAGCGTATTTTACAAATTAATCCTGACTGTAAGGTCGATGTTATCGAGGATTTCGTTACTCCAGATAATGCCAAGGAACTCCTTAACAAACATATGGACTACGTGGTCGAGGCCACAGATAGCGTTAAGGCGAAAGCCGCAATGATTGCCCACTGTAAACGCAATAAAATCCCTATCATCACAATAGGCGGAGCCGGTGGTCAAATTGATCCTACGCAAATAGCGGTAGCTGACTTGGCAAAAACCATTCAAGACCCATTAGCCGCTAAGCTGCGCTACATGTTGCGTAAAGAATATGGTTTCACCACCAATTCGAAAAGGCGTTTTGCCATCGATTGCGTCTTCTCTACAGAACAGTTGCGTTATCCTCAAGAGGATGGCTCTGTATGCCAAACAAAAAATTTAGCCGATGGTAGCGTCAAACTTGACTGCAACAACGGTTTTGGTGCATCAGTAGCAGTAACGGCTTCATTTGGCTTTATTGCAGCGGCCCGAGTGATGAAAAAAATCCTAGATAAAGCGAGTCAGTCCGTCTAGCGTTCCTTTTATCGCGCAAAAAAATTACATATTTGCTCTATATTTCTTATAGTCAAGGTACCCACTTATGAATAACCAAATTGAAATGGCGGTTATTAAAAAAATCGTATTTTCAGCAAGTTGCAGTACCTCCTCACTGAGAACAGATGTGGCAAAAATCAATAACAAGTAATAAGGTAAATTCAGTAAGCCTGCAAACCAAACCACTTTGATCGGTCTATTTTGCTCACCCTGTTTGAACATGTAAAAAGCTAACGAATTAATATGGATCATAGCAATCAACAAGTATTTAATGGAAAACTCATCGGTTGCTTTGTAATCTTCGCGCTGTGCGCCGTCTTTTTGTAGGCTCTTTTTTGCATTATTGGATTTCGCGAGTCGATGACCAAGGCAATAGTTAATGCCAGACCCCAACGTTGCGGCGACTACCATACACAAGGTCAAATACACGATATCTTGCCACTGCGGCTTGGCCAACACTACAAGCAGCACCGCGAAAAACTGGCCAGGAAAATAGAAACCCACATACACTATCGATTCAGCTAAAATAATAATTAAAATCAACGCGTATAAATATCCAGCAAAAGCGACTTTAAGCTCTTCAAGTATCGTTATGCCAGAGGGCATAATGTTTAGATGTATGAGTAACGAAAAAACACTGATCGACAATAAAGCAGAAATCGGTAACAAAGAGTGATAGCGCATAAGATTGAAGTTGAGTAAATAATGAGTAATTTACGCTAAATCAGAGATTTAAGATCAACTTGAGTTGTTTTTAAAAGCAACAGCCCCTAGCATAGTGTTATCCTTTCGAAAAAATAGAAACCTAATGTATCGTGCAAAAACGACTCTAGAGCAATGGCGAATACTGCAAGCCGTTGTCGACCATGGTGGCTATGCTCACGCGGCGGCTCATTTAAATAAAAGCCAGTCGTCTTTGAATCATGCGGTTGCTAAGCTTCAAGACCAACTTAATGTAAAGCTGCTTAAGGTTAAAGGGCGAAAAGCATTCCTTACCGAAGCGGGTGAAGTCATGCTGCGTCGCTCTCGTCATCTAACTCAAAACGTGCAAGATTTAGAAGAATTAGCCACGAACATCAACCAAGATTGGGAGCCTGAAATTACTATTGCTGTAGACTTAGCATACCCAAAGAAGCTCCTTTATCCGGCTTTGAAATCATTTTATCCAGAGAGCCGAGGCAGCCGGTTGCGTATTATCGAAACAGTATTAACCGGTACAGAAGAAGCGATTACTCAGGCCTGGGCTGACATAGTGATATCTCCCCTAATGCCCAGAGGTTTTTTAGGTGAGCCGATTGCGGAATGTTCGTTACATCCCGTTTGTCACCCCGAGCATCAACTTGCAGCGCTTGATGGCCCCGTCGAATTAAATGACTTACAGCAACATCTTCAACTCGTCATTAAAGATACATCCAACACCCCAAGCGAAAAACAAGGCTGGTTAAAATCAGAACAGCGTTGGACGGTCAGCACCTTCGAAACGGCAATTGATTTATTATTGCAAAATATTGGCTTTTGCTGGCTGCCAGATTTTATCATCGAGGATTTAATTGCTTCGAAATCGCTTCACCGTTTACCCATAAAAGGCAGTAGCTTACGGCCGCTGATTTGTTATGTGGTTAAACCTAAGCCAGACTCTTGTGGGCCAGGCACACAGTTACTTTATCAAACACTCATTCAACAAAGCACTTTTTATAGCCTTTACAATAGCTCGCTCAGCGACTCTTACACTAACTCGTATAAAGAATAATAACGTCAATATTGGAGACCAAGATGCAAATGACCCAAGAAGAACTCACCCAACTTATGATAGATAGCGCGCAAAATGCTATTGAAACGACCGAGCAAGAGTTTGGCATTATCTTAGACGAAACCGAACAAAGTCTGTCTTTAGTAGATGATGTTATTTTGAGTTGGCTTGGCAAGTATGAATCTCAAGCATTAGAAGATAGCGCCGTATTCACTATTTGTAATATATATGGGGCTTATGTCGGCGAGTTATTTCGCCATAAAGTAGGTGGCTTCTGGAAGTACGATGAATCCGATAAGCGCGCGCCCTACGTCGTGCTGGAATACGCTGGAAACACCTACGCATTCGCAGGGATCTGTTACCAACGCCTAGTCAATGACAGTCAGGTCAGCGTAAAAAACTATTTCGAACAAGCTGTCGCTAATAACGTTCAATAATGTGTTAATACGCTGCTTCGGCGCACGCCCGGCGAAGCAGTTGTGCACATTGAGAAAATAGAGATGAAAAAGAGGAGAAGTTGAAGTGATCGAATCAAGGTTCTCGTTCGGTTACCCTTTCCCTGTGTAGGTATTTGTTGAAGCGCAACCGACGAGAAAATGGTAATTGCTTTGTTATCTTGGTTGCTCTTTTGGAGCCGCTCCCTCCTCCGCCTTCAGCCAGTCACGCGTTAACAATGTTAAATGCCGGTTTTTTTTGACCCAGTAAAGATAAATACAATCTAGCAACAGAGTTAACGCAATAAGCCACGAAAAGCCCCAGTTTTGTTTAGCGGCCATAAAAACGTGAAAGCCGATATCAACAAGCAGACTAAAGAGCATAAAGGGCTTGATAAAACGAAAGGACAAACGTGCTCTGGTGTCCCATAGTTTAGTACGAAAACTGATCAGTAAAACAACCAGAAACCCGGGTAAAGCAATCAACAAACTAGAATAGAAATAGCTATTGTGCGGATAAAATAGAGCTAACAATGCTCCGCTATCTTGACGAAACGTTAGTGAAGCGACGAACACCCATATAGGGCGACAAATATAAAACAAACACCACAAAATGGATTTTGATGGCTTAACGCGCCCAGCGTCATCGTAATATTTTAATGGTAACAGTAATCGCATAAATCGAGTCGTTTACACGTTAAAGTGATTTAGCAAAGTGATGGCTGGAAATAACAAATCCTGAACGTAAGTAAAACTTGTGGGCTTGAAAACGCTGTACACCCGAGTCAAGATGGATTTGCGCGCAGTCCATTGTTTTCGCGTGATCTTCTAACCAGTTCAGCATCGCAAACCCTATACCTTTGGAACGGCCATCTTCATCAGTGACTAAATCGTCGATGTACAAATGCTTACCCCAAGCAAGCTTGTGCCCTATGCGAAAACCAGCAAGACCAATGACTTGATTGCTACATTTGGCTTGCAGTATTTGAAATCCGTCGTCCTTTTGCACGCTAACTTGTTCGATAAACTGCGCTTCACCGAGATGCGGTCGCAGCTGACGCATAAGCGAAAAACATTCGTTTACCTGCGTTTTCGTTGTCACAAGACTAAGTGTTAAATCTACCATAGCGCTATTCTTTTGGGGCAACAAAGGAGTCGCGCATATCTGACAGCACATCTTCAATATCAGACAGGCCCTCAACAGATAGGTACACACTCATTTGGCTCTCAATGGACACCTTTTCTCCTACTGTTGCAATGAACTGGGTGTCCGCGAGTCCGTTTTGTACACGTTCGAAGAACTCCCGCGCCAGAGACTCATTAATACTGCGTAGGCAAACAACGAACTGCTCACTGCCAACCCGCCCGACTATGTCTTCTTCTCTTGTGACTTTATGTAAGCATTCAGAAACTGCAGTCAGCGCTCTCTCTTCTGCAATATGCCCGTATTTTTGTTTTACCGTTCGAGCATTGCTAATATCTATGAGCGCTAGCGCGTTGGTACGGCCGTCTTGTGCCGTCGGTAAACGGCGCATAATGGCAATCACTGCTCTTTCATTCAATAAACCGGTCAACGCATCAGTACTCACGCGTTTTATGTAGCGTTTTACCACAAAGAAATACACACCCGCTAACAGCAGAATAAACGCTAAACTCAACAACACAATCGAGCGGTATTTTTGCGCCTCTTGCTGTTCTAGTTCACTTTCTAATGAGGTAATTTGACCATGAAGATTCGCTACACCTAATACGCGTCCCGAATGTTGTTGGTCCAATATTTGCTGATTACTCACCTGTGCATAGCGCCTAAAAGTTCTTTGTGCTTGTTTTAGATTACCTGTGTAAAAATACGCATGGGTCATAACCCAAAGGTAGTCTCTTTTTGCCAAGAATTTTTTATGCTCACTGTTACTTAACGCTTCTTGTTCGGCTAGAAAACTCTGTACACATTGTGCGTCGTCATCGTGTATACACAATGCAATAGCGTATAGCTTTGCATTACGATGAATGATTTTGCTGCTCACTTTAGGTAGGTAGAAATGTAACTTCAGCAGGCTATTACGCAGATTCTCATATTCTTCTATTCGAAAGTAATATCGACTCTCTGCGTAGTGCAACCAAGTGTTCGTTAACGGCGTGTTCACGGCCAAATTTGCCTTTCGAAATATCTCAATGTTTTCTTTCGCCGCGACAAAATCACCACTGGCCATATTGGCACTGATTGCGCTTATCAGCGTCGCTAATTGGTTGCTGGTTTCATACACTTCAAGCCCCATATGGTAGGACTTTAAATATTGTTCAGCGGCTAATTCGTTTTGCCCTATACTGCCGTAAAGCAACCCAATATTATTATGAATATGAGCGATAGCGGCCACGTCACCAATTTCTAAAAACTGTTCTAGCAACGCATACAATTTACCCAGTTTGACCGAGATGTCGGTGTTATGTTGGTTACATACGGTAATTAAGCCCAATTGTGCGCTCAAATAAATATCAGAGAATCGGTCTCGAGCGAGATCTTGTGCTTCAGCATAATAATTACAGCGTTGGGGGTTTTCCTGTACATCAAGAATGAAACCGGCCTGATATACTGCCCCGGCATACAAAGCACTACTTTTACTAACAGCTTCATCGTCGAGCAAGGCGTCCAAAATATCTTGCGCCTGACTGTATTGACCTACACAAATCAATGAATGAGACTTTATCAAACTTAGTCGATCTTTTTGCCCCTTGGCTAAATCATCGCTGGCTAAGTAACTATTCAAGGTTGGGGTAATGTTGCTTTTAGGGCAATCATAGGTCGCTGCTTGCCCCGCAATAATGAATTTTTCTACTTCTTCATTATGATCCGCATAAGCGTAAGACGCACACAGCCAAAACAAGACGTTTATCGCCAACAACGCTTTCACAACATCACCATACTCTTATACTAAAGGAGGGGGTAAACCATAGTGTTTCAGAAAAATTTTATCCAGTATTAAATGCCCGCAACTGCACAGAAATCGTGCAATTGAGGGATAAACTTGCCCTACATCACGTTTAACCTGAGAAATTGTTGAAAATTCAATCAACTTAGTTGTAATGCATCGGCATAAGCAAAGATGGCAGGCGCCCCACCAGTGTGCCAAAAAAGCACATTACTGCTTGAAGCAAACCGACCTTGACGTATCATGTCAATTAATCCGCCCATCGCCCGCCCAGTGTATACAGGGTCTAATAATATCCCTTCAAATTGGGCGCACAAAGATATCGCTTCCCGCTCTAAATTGCCCACCACGCCATACCCTTGGCCAATGTAATCATCAATTAACTGCACATCGTCTATTGTACCATCGTACTGAATCGAGAGTGTTTGAGCGGTATCCTCGATCAGCGTTTGCAGCTGAGATTTAAAGGTATCTTTACCTTGCTCATCTTTATCAATATTAATTCCAATAATATTGCTGTTGGTATTACACAGCCCTTTTCCAAGCACTAATCCGCAATGAGTCGCCCCCGAGCTCGACGCGAAGACAATATCCGAAAATTCAAGTAGCTGACTACTAGCGTGACACTGCTGTTGTAACTCTTTAAAGGCGTCGATAAACCCTGCTGAACCTATGGTATTAGAGCCCCCATAAGGCACAACATAAGGCCTCTTCCCTTGATTTTGCAAAGTACTTACAATATTAGGAATATCTTCTCCTTTACGCTTCTCTCCTGCCCAGTGAATACGTGCACCAAATAGCTGGTCAAGAAGTAGGTTTCCATTCGCGCTACTTGGGGCCTGCCCGCCCAAGACCAAATGGCATTCTAGGCCCAAGGTAGCGGCTGCCGCGGCAGTCTGCCTGCAATGATTTGACTGAGCCGCGCCTGCGGTAATGATACAATCACAGCCCTTGGCTAGCCCATCAGCCAATAGATATTCGAGTTTTCGGGTTTTGTTGCCCCCAAGCGCTAAACCGGTAAGGTCATCACGCTTGATATAAATCTGCGGGCCTCCAAGGTGGGCTGATAAACGGGCTAATTTATGAATGGGCGTAGGGAAAACACCCAATTCTATTTTTTTAAGGGCGCTTAAGGGCATTCCGGCTCTCCACCAGTGTGAATAAAATACACCACCACTTGATGCTGTGCTTGTGCGTTAAAATTTAAGGGAAGGATCAGCAAGAATGCGCTTCAGATCGTCTGGGGTATCAATGCCAGCAGGCGGCGTTTTACGCGCGATATCAACATGAATTTTCTCACCGTGCCACAACACACGTAATTGCTCTAATGATTCGATTTGCTCTAATCCTGACGGGGACATATTCACATATTGTTTTATAAAACCCGCACGATAGGCGTAAATCCCCACATGGCGCAGGTAATAATCACCGATTTCATCAATGATATCTTCATCCAAAAAGCGCGCCCTATCATAGGGTATCGTCGCCCGCGTGAAATACATGGCATAACCTTGCTTGTCTAACACGACTTTGACGGCATTGGGGTTAAACGCTTCTTCTACATCGACTATTTTAACGGCCAAAGTGGCCATTTCAGCTTGTTGATGATGATGTAGGTTTTCTGCCACTTGTTGAATATTTTCAGCAGGAATAAACGGCTCATCACCTTGCACATTAACCACAATTTCCTGAGACAGCATGTCCTGCATTTCCACCACTTCAGCCAATCTCTCGGTGCCAGACTCATGGTGAGCCCCAGTCATGCAATATTTTCCCCCAAAATCACTCACTGCTTTGGCGATGCGGGCATCATCAGTCGCTACAATCACATTTGATGCACCTGATTCAATAGCGCGTTGATAAACATGTTGCACCATCGGCTTACCATTTATCTCGACCAGAGGCTTACCCGGAAAACGAGTGGAGGCGTAACGTGCAGGAATGATAACGTTGAAGTTCATATGGCGGCCTTACTATTTGATTTTTTCTAGTTCTTCGCTTGATAGCACCAGAGCTTCTGTTTCAAGCAACACTGGGATATTTTGCTCGATTGGATATGCTAAACGATCGAAACGACATACCAAGCGTTCATTACCATTGCTATCTTTGTTTAAAATAAGCGTACCTTTGCATACAGGACAGGCTACGATTTCCAGTAATTTTTTATCAAACGCCATCTTTTATCTCACTTTACGTTGCGTAATTTCATTAATAATTGTTGTTCAAACTCGCCATCAAGATTGGCATCCACCGGTAAATACCACCAATCATCATGGGCGAATGCACGGCATTTGACCGCGTCCTTCTCTGTCATCAACACCCGCTCTTTAGGTAAATCACTTGCTTGAAACGCGTGGTGGTCCACAAAGCTCAAACAGTTTTTAAGCTTCACCTTGTGCTGCTCTAATAACGTATAAAATCGTTCAGGGTGACCGATACCTGCCGCTGCAATAACCGGATCCTCCAGCTCACTTAGCGCTAAGTGCTGAGTTGGGTTATTAAGATTAACCAACTCACCCGGCGCTAATGACATTAGCCATTCACCACTATGCGCGTCTTGACCATTGACCACAACAAAGTCTACTTCCTGTAAGCGAGCGGTAGACTCTCGCAGAGGCCCCGATGGCAGCAAAAAATGGTTTCCCGTACGTCTTTTGGCGTCCATCACCACAATTTCGATATCTCGTTGCAGCGCATAATGCTGCAAGCCGTCATCACAAATAATGACGTCGCAATCGTGCTCTTCAACTAAACACTGGGCGCCGCGTCCGCGATTGGGATCAACCATCATAGGGCATTGAATGCGGTGGCGCATCAATACTGGCTCGTCGCCAACTTCGCTTGGTTGACTATTGCTTGTCACCGCGCAAGGATAATCACTGCTGTTACCGCCGTACCCTCTGCTAAGCACTCCAGGGCGATACCCATTTGAGTGTAAAAACTGGGCTAAATGCACAACAAGAGGCGTTTTACCATTGCCCCCTACACTGATATTACCCACGATGATCACTGGTGCAGACACCTTGACTGAGCTTTTCAAGCCAGTTGAAAACGCCCATCTTCTAACCTTAGATATCAGCCAGAAGAGTGCCGTCAGTGGCATTAATACTAGAATGCTCGGCCATTGGTACCAAGGTTGCTGATACCAAACACGCTCTATCCATCTCACGCGTCAGTTTGCCCGTCACCGAATTGTAATTTGTGTAACTGAGCATAAGCGCCATCTTCGGATAATAGTGAAGCATGATCTCCCTGCTCGAGAATACGCCCTCTTTCGATAACCAATATCTGATCGGCACTTTCAATGGTCGATAAACGATGGGCCACAACAATACTGGTACGATCTTGCTGCAGTGTTTCAAGGGCATCTTGAATCAATCGCTCTGACTCCGTATCAAGTGCCGATGTGGCCTCATCAAGAATAAGCACAGGTGCATCAAGCAGTACAGCACGGGCAATGGCTAAACGTTGACGTTGTCCGCCAGAAAGCATCAAGCCATTTTCGCCGATGAGTGTTTCCATGCCGTTGGGTAACTGCTCAATAAATTCTAAAGCGTGGGCGGTTTTCGCTGCTGCCAACACTTGCTCCGGGGTGACGCGCCCTTCTGAGCCGTAGGCAATATTATTAGCAATCGTATCGTTAAAAAGTGTGACATGCTGAGACACTAAAGCAAACTGGCGGCGTAAGTCCTTCAGTTTAAAATCTTGTAACGGCACATCGTCGAGCAAAATAGTCCCTTGCTGCGCATCATAAAAGCGAGTTAATAGGCTCGATATGGTTGATTTACCGCTACCAGAACGCCCTACCAGAGCAAAGGTTTTTCCTGGCTCTACCGTAAATGACATATCTGATAACGCGGCCTCTTCTTTATTGGGGTAATGAAAGGTCACGTCTCTAAACTCTAATTTGCCCTTGGCTTTGTCTAGTACTTTGCTGCCAGTGTCTTTTTCGATGGCGTTGTCCAGCACTGAAAAGATACTTACGCAAGCAGCCATGCCTTTTTGAAACTCACTATTTACCGTGGTGAGCTGTTTCAACGGTTTAAGTAGCATGGTCATAGCCACCACGACGGTTATAAACGTTCCAGGGGTTAAATCAGTGATGAAATTAGGTTTACTAGAGATGTATAACACGACGGCAAGTGCAACAGAGGCAATCACTTGAATCGATGACACACTGAGGATTTGCGCAATCACCAGCTTCATATTCTGCTGGCGATTATTGTTATTCTTTTTAGCGAAACGCGAGGCTTCCAAATCTTGCCCGCCAAACATCAATACCACTTTGTGGCCCTTAATAATTTGCTCCGCAGAGGAGGTTAAGTTCCCCATCGCTTGCTGAATGTTTTTACTTACCAGGCGAAATCGCTTGCTCACAATAGATACAATCATGGCCACAAGCGGGCCAATCAGAATAAAAACTACTGACAACTGCCAAGAATGATAGAACATCCAAAATAACAAGCCAAAGACCAACGCCCCTTCTCTTACAAGGGTTAGAAACGCCTTGCCAGCCGCGCCTGCTACTTGCTCGGTATCGTAAATTACTTTTGAGATAAGTTGCCCCGAAGGGTGATGATCATGAAACTCAACAGGCAAATGCATGTACTGATGAAACAATTGCTCGCGCATTTTCATCACCACCTGGCTTGATATCCAAGACAAGGTATAGGTACCCATAAAATTAAATATGCCACGGGCGATAAAAACGGGGATAACAAAATAAGCGGCTAAGCGCAGATAATCGTAATCCCACTTTCCCCCATTGCCATCAATAATAGGTTGCAGCAAGGAGATAACATAAGCATCGATCAGGGAATACCCGACCATGCCAATAATCGCTACACCAAAGGCAAGCTTGAAGTCTTTGAGGTAAACGGCGAAGCGTTTGAACACATTTTGCGTTGGTAAAGTATGAGTCATGAAGGCGTTAGAATTCGGCTTAGTTAAGGTTACACTGGGATATTGTAACTGTTGAGGTGAAAATCCCCAACTATCAATTATTTAATGCTCAGTTTTCAATCAATTGACCGGTTTGCATACCAGTATGGGTAGATATTCTGGCGAAATGTGCTCACTTGAGCTCTACTGTCGTTAATGCTTATCTGAACCTGCCCATGCTTTGATGTGCGATACAGCTGTGCATCTGTCTGTTGATACCGCTCTACCACGGCTGTTTTTGGGAAACCCCACCGATTCATGAACCCTTGACTGAACACGACAAAGTCGGGCTTTACCGTATCAATAAATACCATAGAGGAGGAGGTATTACTGCCATGATGTGGGGCGATTAACACATTCGATTGTAAAGCTGTGCCGTAACGGGCTATTAATTTTGCCTCTACAGAGGCGTCTATATCACCGGTTAACAGCAGACTAAAATCGCCGTTGCTGACTCGCAGCACGCAGGAGCTATTGTTATCGCTATACAAACTCGGGTCGTCTGGCCACAAGGCTTTGACACTTAGTCCTTGCCACGTAAGCTGCCAATTTTGCCTACACAGGTCTTTGGTGGTGAACAGGGACTTAACCGCCATTTTCTTACGTAGCGCGGGCAAACTCCCACTATGATCATTATCAAAATGACTCACCACAAGCGCACTAATTTCACGCAAGCCATTACTTCGAAGAAAAGGTAGCAACACGCTATCCGCCATATTGAAACCACTGGGGTATGCGGCTCCTACGTCGTAAACCAATGCTTTATTATCTTTAAGCACTACAACCGATAACCCTTGCCCCACGTCCATCACATTGATTTGCCAGTCGCGTTTAACAGGGTTGAGCCCATACGTTAGTAATGGTACACAAAGGATTAGCGCTAGCAGGCGCGATATTAGCCCCCTTGGTAGTAAAAAGATTAACGCAGCAATAGTAAAACAGATCCACACAATCCCGGGGATGGCTTGAATGCTAAATGCGGCTCCAGACCAACTCCCCATTAAACTGAGTTTATCCAGTAAAAACTGTAAACCCACATCAACCAAGGTAAATACATCTTGCCAGTATGGTATGGATAGCAACATCATTATCACCCCTAGCAAACACATAGGCACAATGACCAGTGTCACAATAGGCACCGCCAATAAATTGATGACAGGCGCAGCGACCGATACAAATGAGAACTGCCACGCCACCAAAGGTAGCATTAAGAGACTCAGGGCCAGCTGTAAGCGGCACATACTTGCAAACCAAGTTTTAATCGAAAACCCTTGATGCCGCACCGGCCAGCGCCAAAATACAAAGCCGATAATTGAAACGGCTCCGAAACTCAGCCAGAAGCTTTGACCAAATAGACTCAAAGGAAAAAGCACAATAAATGCGCTCACTCCTACCAACAAAATTCGTCTAAACCCCCAATGGGTGCAACTAAAAACAAGCAGGCCCGTAAGCGCCAGCATCAACCATGCCCTTAGTGCAGGTAAACCAAAGCCCGCTAAATAGGCATAACCTAATGTGGCAATAAGGGTGATACCGACGCTGATAAAATAGAAGTTAGCGTTTTGGCCCTTAATTAACACTCGGTAACAAAAAAGTAAGACGCTGGCGATAAGCAGATAACAAAGACTGCCTACAAGAGCCAGATGTAGGCCCGATATCGCTATCAAATGAGCGATACCTGTGCGCTGTACCAAAGACCAATCGTCAGGGGCCAGAAGCCCCCTATGCCCCAATGAAAGCGCTGCAATCCAAGGCGTTGTATCCAGTTTTAAAGCCACAATGCCGTCTAGCAGACGTTGGCGGACAGAATAGTCAGATTTAACTAGGCTGTTGTTTTGATTAGCTTTTACATAGCCCGTTGCTACAATACTTTGACTAAACAGCCACTGCTGGTAATGAAAACCACCTTGATTAGCCAACCCATGAGGAGGCTTTAACTTAACCCATAGTTGAACCAACTGCCCTTGTTTTAAAGGCCATGTTGGCTGTTTCCAACTGAGCCGGATCAACACATCCTTGATTAACTTTCTGTCTTCAATACTGGATATTTTGAGGTTAAATCGTGCGCTATTTTCGTCATCGATTAAACTTTTCACCTGCCCTTTAACCCACACTCCTTGGGTAAAATCCCTTGCTGGTAGTTGCCAAGTTTGCTGCCAATGCCCTACACTTGCCATCCAAAAAATGCCGAGCACAAAGCAGCAACTTACAGATTTTATAGTCAAAAGGGTTGAATTACGCCCGGGTAATCGCCAAAGCAGTATGGCAAGCGTTAGAATTATTGGTAGAATGGCAAGCGCAGGCAGAGACAACCAGAAAAGCGCGGATATGCTTGCTGCAATAAAACTGAAAAGTCTTCCGTCCATAGTGCTAAGCACATCCTGTAGATCACTTCTCAACACATTATAGGGAATCATGCTGAAAAAGTTCATTAAACGCTTTTTACCGGACCATCATAAGATTAAAAAGCAAAAAGCATTGAAGATATTCGGTTCCTTGTTGCACGACCCAAATCTTTGGCATCTTAATCGTCGTTCAGCATCTGGCGCATTTGGTCTAGGTCTTTTTTTCGCGTTTTGGCCGGTACCATTTCAGATGTGGCTATCCGCCGGAGCAGCCATTCCACTCAGGGTTAACCTACCGCTCTCAGTAGCCACTGTGTGGATCACCAACCCTTTCACTATGCCGCCGATTTTTTATGGGGCGTACTTAGTTGGTGCGACGATTTTAGGCACTGATACGCAAGCGTTTCATTTCCAATTAAGTTGGGATTGGGTAGTGCAAAGCTTAGAGACCATTGGGCCGGCGTTTCTGCTTGGCTGTGGCGTGTGCTCAATCGTATTTGGTTTAGCGGGTTTCTTCGGTTTAAATTATATTTGGCGCTGGTCTGTGGTGAAAGCATGGCAGGTTCGCCAAGCGAAATACGCTGCGAAGCAAGCAAAAGTGAAACAACCTTAATAAAGCAAAAAACCAGCCTAATTAGGCTGGTTTTAATCCAATAGACTGGCGCAGGTAGCACTATATATAACGTCTGTGCTCAGCTAAATACCCCAGCATTAAGAATAGGCTTACAATACATAACCCGCGATACATACTGGGTATCATCATCAAGGTTAATTTTACGTGCGGCGTGGTAAAAATCACCAACGCCCCATAACCAAACGCACAAATAAGCACGAACACTGATGTGCGAATAATGAAGTGATATGGCGATAAAATATGTTTGATTTTTTTGTTCAGTATATCCCCATAAATCACCAATACTGTCGCCACAATCGTCATCGCAATTTCATTGTAATATGGGCTTACCCAGCGGGTTAATGTCGCTAACGCATCAAAGATAAACGATGTGTCCATGACTTAACCTTCAAGTTGGGCGAACATGGCCAACATTTCATCTTCGCTCATGACTTTCACCCCCAAATCTTGAGCTTTAGTTAACTTAGAGCCGGCCTTTTCACCAGCCACTAAACAATCGGTTTTAGCCGATACACTGCCTGATACCTTTGCTCCTAAGCTCTGCAACTTCGCTTTAGCTGTGTTTCGGTCCATCACATTTAACGTTCCGGTGAGCACATATACCTGCCCAGCTAGCGGCAATTCATCTAATGCTAGCTTTTCGATTTTTGGCCAATGTACACCGGCTTCCAGCAGTGCACTAATCACTTCAAGGTTGTGCTCCTCTTTGAAAAAGTTAAACACGTGCTGAGCCACAATAACACCCACATCCGATACTGCCTGTAGCGCTTCGAGATCTGCTTGCTCAATAGCCTCTAGGGTTAGAAAGTGTTGCGCTAAATTCTGTGCTGTCGCCTCACCTACTTCACGAATGCCTAAAGAATATAAGAATTTTGCTAACGTGGTTTTTTTGCTTTTTTCTAAGGAGTTAACTAAATTTACTGCTGATTTTTCGCCCATTCGCTCCATACTTGATAATGGCGCGATATCCAGAGCAAAAAAATCAGCTGGACTTTTGACCATTTCAGCGTCGACTAATTGCTCAATTAATTTATCCCCGAGGCCATCCACGTCAAGCGCTTTGCGTGATGCAAAATGCTTCATGGCTTCTTTACGCTGAGCCTTGCAGTACAAGCCTCCCGTGCAGCGAGCCACGGCTTCTCCCTCAAGTTTTTCAATCGCTGAATCACACACGGGACAACTTTCAGGGAATAAAATGTCTTTAGCGTCATCTGGGCGCTTATCTGCCACTATGGCGACTATTTGCGGGATGACATCTCCTGCTCGGCGAATAATGACGCTGTCACCAATCTTGATACCTAAACGATTGATTTCATCTTGATTGTGCAGCGTAGCGTTAGAGACCGTCACGCCCCCAACAAACGTCGGTTCAAGTCTTGCTACTGGCGTGATAGCACCGGTTCTGCCGACTTGAAACTCAACGTCAAGCAAGGTGCTCATCTCCTCTTGTGCAGGAAACTTATGGGCTATCGCCCAGCGCGGCGCACGAGCAACAAAACCCAGCTCTTGCTGCATGGCAATATTATCAACTTTGAAGACCACGCCGTCTATGTCATAGCTTAGCTGGCTTCGCTGCTCTCCAATCTTATGAAAATAGGTTAAGCACTGTGTTGCGCCCTGCGCCACCTCAAGCTCCTTGCTCAAAGGTAGGCCCCATTCGCTTAACTGGGCTAAGCGCGATGAATGCGTTTCGCCCAAAGGTTGTTGTGCGTTTTCGACTAAACCCAGTGAGTAACTGTAAAAGAGCAAAGGTCGTGCTGCGGTGATCTTTGGATCAAGCTGACGCAAACTTCCAGCAGCAGCATTTCTTGGGTTAACAAACGGTTTTTTGCCCTTTTTAATCTGAGCTTCATTTAAAGTAACGAAGCCTGCTCGGGTCATGATGACTTCACCGCGCACTTCTAATCGGCTCGGGAAGTTCTCCCCTCGCAAGCGCAAGGGCACGTTAGCAATAGTACGTACATTAGTCGTGATGTTTTCACCTACTCGACCATCGCCCCGCGTGGCAGCACGAACTAACTGACCGTTTTCGTACAAAATACTCACCGCTAGGCCATCGAGCTTCGGCTCGCAGCTGAAACTGATTTCAGTGCTTATCTTTAAACGATCTTTGATGCGCTTTTCAAACGCCTGCATATCATCTTCATCGAACGCATTATCAAGAGACAACATGGGTACTTCGTGCTCAACCTGCTCAAACGCGCTAAGGGCAGCACCGCCCACTTTTTGCGAGGGAGAATCCGGGCTGCGGAGATCTGGGTGGTCATTTTCAATATCCAGCAATTCACGCATTAAGCGGTCATATTCGGCATCGGGCACTGAGGGGTTGTCCTGCACGTAGTACTGGTAATTGTACTCATTGATGGTGTTGATAATTTGCGTCAGCCTTTGAGCAGGCGACAAAGCATTAGACATATGATGTTCCAAGATATTCAAAGAAAACAGGGAGCAGGCGCTCCCCAAAATTAACGGTGTATCATTCTCTTACGTTCGAATTCACGGATGCGTTCGACGTATTGCTGTAACCCTTGCTTGGTTAACATACTGCGGCGGCCATCCAGTATTTGGCCGTTAAATTCATCGGCAATTTTGCGCGTGGCATTGTGCATCATATTGAAAACTTGATGGGGGTCGCCCTCAATGGGCAAAATCATAAACAGCGTGATGCCCTGAGTGGTAAAGTTCTCTAAATTATCGATGTCAAACACCCCGGGCTTGAACATATTAGCCAAGCTAAACAATACTGGCCCTTTACCGTTGGCATTGACATGGCGATGAAAAATATCCTGATCGCCAAATTTAAAGCCCAATGTCAGCAACATAGGCAACAAGGTTGCACCTTGAATGGGCGCGTCTTCTGCTGTTTTTACATTTAATACCAACACTTCTTGTGGCTGCTCTTGCGTTTTTTCCCCAGTGTCACTTTTCTGAAGCTCGTCAACATGATGGCCGTTGCTTTGTTGCTGCTCGTCAAAATCAATGTTCAACTGATCTTCAGCGAACTTGGGCTCTTTACGCTTACGACTCGCAACTTCGTTTTTTCGCGTGTGCATGACTTTTTGTGTTACTTGTGAATCAAGCTGCGGTTGCTGGTTTTCTCTGCTCACGGCGGGCGAATCAGTAGAAGCTTGAGCAGCATCATTGGCCTTAAGCAGAAAAGTAGGTGGTTCAGGGATATCACTCGCTTGCTTTGCACTAGCACTGGTGTAGTGATTATTCTGAGGAGTGTATTCAGGCTTTGGTTGCGTTACTACTGAAGCATACACTTTGCCAGGAGTAACCGGTGGCTTTGGCGCCTCGTTTTTATCAGCTAAGTCTGGGTTTTCAACGTCGGTTTCATCGTTTGTAGACTCATTATTGTCTACTTTTTCTTGCTGAACTTCACTATCGAACGCCAAATCATCATCGGCATAACTAGCCAGCGTATCGTCGGCGATTTCGCCTAGATCATCCTTAGCGTGATGTGTGTTGCTCTGTTCAACAGGGACCTTAGCGCTACTACTGACCACACGCACAGGACCCACACCGAGATCGTCAAAGTCACTTTGAAAATCACCTGCTCCTAATGGGTTATTCTCAGCATCGGCGCTGTCATCATCTAGTGAAAACTGAGGCTCAGCCCCCTCATCACCTTTGACTCCGCGACGATGTCCGGCTTCAAACTTCGCCTTCGATTTTGTCTTGCCCGACGACTTGCGAGATACCCATAAGCCATGAATCAATACCCCAGCAATTGCCACGGTACCTACTATAAATAACGTCCAGCGTAATACATCTTCCATCGAATTAACTCATACCCTTTTTTTATTATGCTTGCGCGATAGCCAAAGCTTGTTCCACATCAACAGCGACCATACGTGATACACCCGGCTCAGCCATGGTGACCCCCGTTAAGTGTGTAGCCATTTCCATCGCAATTTTGTTATGGGTGATATAAATAAATTGTACACTGGTAGACATTTCACTTACCAGCTTACAAAAGCGTCCCACATTGGCATCATCCAATGGTGCATCTACTTCATCCAACAAACAAAAAGGCGCTGGATTCAGTTGAAAAATTGCGAAAACCAATGATAAAGCGGTCAGCGCTTTTTCTCCACCAGAAAGCAGATGAATTGTGCTATTTTTCTTGCCCGGTGGTCGCGCCATAATACTCACCCCGGTTTCCAGTAAATCGTCATCCGTTAAAGCTAAGTAGGCAGAGCCGCCCCCAAAGACCTTAGGAAACAAAGTTTGTAAGCCATTATTGACTTGATCAAAAGTGGTTTTAAAGCGACTTCTGGTTTCTTTATCAATTTTACGTATTGCTTGCTCTAACGTGTCTAGCGCAGACTCCAGATCTTGATTTTGCTCATCTAAATGTTGTTTGCGTTGCGCTTGAATATCATATTCCTCAACAGCGGCTAAGTTAACTGCGCCAAGCCTAGCGACTGCTGCAACTGTGCGCTCTAGATGTTCTTGCCAGCGCTTTTCGTTGCTATTTTCGCCTACTTTCTCAAGTAAAGGCTGTAACTGTACTTTAGCTTCGCTGAGCTGTTCAATAACGCTTTTGGCACGAACACGGTAACCTTCACACTCTAATTGGCTAGTTTGTACGTTTTGCTGCATCTGTTGAATTTGCGTATTAATGCCTTGCTGACCTTTTTCAATAACAGTGAGCTGATGCTCAATTTCACCCAAGGCTGTGTTTAGCGTTTGTTGCTTATTATCCAGTTGCTTATGCTCTAACAACATGGCCTGCAGGGCACCAGCTTGCTCATCGAGTGGAGTAGACAATAGCGATAACTCGTTGTTCAACTGCTCTTTTTTATACAACATATTTTGTAGTTGAGCACGCTCTCGGGCTTGAATGGCCTGAACGTTTTGTACTTCCGCTTGTCGCCCTTTTAGGGTTAAGGCGTGTTGATGTTGTTGATTCTTTAAATTATCAACCTGATGCCGCTGCTCTCGAAGTTGACTGTTAAACGCTTCACGCTGTCGCTCAATATCGCTTTGCTGCTCTTCTAGCCCTATCAGTGTTTCAGCCAATTCTTCGGTCTGGGCAGTCGTTTCTGTCAGTTCAACTTGCTCTTTAAGCAAGATGTCTTGTTGACGTTTGAGTTCTGATTGCAGTTTTGTCACGCGCTGAGCGTTCGTTTGCTGTTGCTGAACCAACCATTGGTGGTGATTTTTATGCTCACTTAGCGCTTCACTGCAACGAGATAAACTGCTTTGTGCTTGTTCTTTAAGCGCACTTAAATGCTCTACGCTTTCTTGCGCTTGATCGTTAGTACGCTGTGCTTCTTCGCATTGTTGTTGCATAGCCGGCAGTGCAGATTCAAGAGCGGCAATAGCATTAGCACGCTGTATAGTGCCTCCGGCATCTTCACTGCAACCATCAAGCGCCCAATCTTTTCCAAGCCATAACCCATCTGCACTGACAATACTTTGCCCGTTGGTTAATGCCTTTCGCACAGCTAAGGCCTCTTGTCGGGTACGGGCGATACGAATATCCGCCATCCACGCAGGAAAGGCACTGTCACCGAGCACAGTTGCCAATGTCTCCTCTTTAAGCACCAACTCGCCGCTTTGCGTATTGCTGTTATCGAAGACCAAGCCAAGGCCCTGACCTTGAGCTTGTTCAAACACGCTAATATCGTCTACGTTATTAACAATAAGTGCGTTCTTCCACTGAGCCGTAACCACTTCGACAGCCTTTTCCCATCCGGAGCTTACGCTTAACGCAGCCTGCCATGGTTGGCTATCTATGCCCTTTTCCAGCAAATATTGTTGGTAATATTCATGACCTTTTGCTAAATCTTGTACGCCTTGCAAGGCTTTTATTTGCGCCTCTATGGCTTGTAATTCACCTTGTACCTTTGTTTGTGCGTCGCTGAATTTTCGCCAATCTAGTTGAGCTTGGTGCAAAGCGTCGTTTCGATGCTGGTATTGTAACTGCGCCTCATCATATTGCTCTTGGATGAGTTGTTGCGCAGCTTTGGCTTCAGCAATTTGCTTTGCGAACTGGTCCGTTTGTAGGCTACTGATCTCACTGGTTATTTCACTAATACGCTCTTCACTGCGCATTTGCATCGCTAAGATCGATTGGATTTTGCTATGGTAACTTTGCGCTTGTTGCTTATATTTTTGAAAGGTTTGTTCTTGCTCTCGCCATTGATTTTGCTCTGCCGAGGTACGCTCTTCTGTATTTTGTAATTGCCAAATAGCATCTTCTAGCGCTTGCTGTGCCAATTCATGTTCTGGCCCATGTTGCTCAATCGCATCGGTTAGCTCAGCCAACCGAGTGACACTTGCCTGCTGCTCAACCTCACTGTCTTTTATTGCCTCATTTAAAGTGCTCAATTCTTGCTTAATTTGGCCAATGCGCTGTTTGCTGTGCAATTGGTTTTGTTCTAAGCGAGTAATGTCAGTGCCAAGGCGAAAATACGCTTGTTGTGTATCTTGCAGTTGCTGTTTGAGCTCTTGCTGACGTGTACGATACACCGTTAGTTCTTTTTCATCCCCTCGTTGGCGGGTAATAAAGGCTTCTAGGTCTGCCTCTTGCTGCTGCGATTGTTGCTCTAGGCTGACTATTTTGGCGTTGAAGTTAGACCAACGAATAGCCGCCAATTCATTCCGGTATTGTCGCTCTTGCTGTTTTAGCTCTTTATACTTCTTTGCGGCTGATGCTTGTTTTTCCAATTTTTGTAATTGTGCGCCTAACTCACCGCGGACGTCTTCTAAGCGCTCTAAGTTTTCTTTGGTATGGCGAATGCGGTTTTCGGTTTCTCTACGACGCTCTTTGTACTTGGAAATCCCCGCGGCTTCTTCAATAAAGACTCGCAGCTCTTGGGGTTTTGATTCAATAAGCCTTGAAATAGTGCCCTGTTCAATAATCGCGTAACTACGCGGGCCAAGCCCTGTACCGAGGAACAAATCGGTGACATCTCTGCGACGACATTTACTATTGTTTAAAAAATAACTCGACTGGCCGTCTTTGGTGACTAAGCGCTTAACGGAGATCTCATTGTAACTAGCAAATTCACCTTGAATACGCCCCGAGGTGTTATCAAATACGAGCTCAACGGTGCACTGAGATACCGGTTTTCTTGCCGTGGAGCCATTGAAAATGACGTCTATCATGGCATCGCCACGTAAGTTTTTCGCAGAGCTTTCACCTAAGACCCAGCGCACAGCATCGATCACATTGGATTTTCCGCAGCCGTTAGGGCCGACTATGGCGGTCATATCATCAACAAAGGGGATGCTGGTAGGATCTACAAAAGACTTAAACCCTGCGAGCTTTATTTTCTTTAAACGCATGAATAAAAGGGGGATTCCGGTTTTATCGTTATTATGGGAAACAGTAGAAATGTAGCAAAACTCACCCCATGTAACAATTGACGATTTGTCGCGACCACGTTCGTCGGTATAATACCCCAAGATAGCAACAATATTTGCTAATTAATTCAAGGTATTAGACATTTATCGGCAAACCAGCAATAAACGTACAATTAACCTTTAAGCGAACTTATAAACAAACCATAAACAGTATAAAAAAGAGGCAACACATTGAATTACTTCTTACAGGGCTTTTCCCTTATTCAAACCAAAGGCTTAAAACGTTTCGTTTTTATTCCTCTGGCAGTGAACCTGATCTTATTTTCAGTGGCCCTGTACGCTCTTTTTGGGCAAATAGACGGTGCGATTATTTGGCTCGTTGATTTAATACCCGACTGGCTAGGTTGGCTCAAATCTGCGTTGAGTTACGTTATCTGGCCTCTTGCCGTTATCACTATATTGCTGGTTTTCGCCCTTATCTTTGGTACGCTTGCCAACTGGATTGCGGCCCCCTTTAACGGTTTATTAGCCGAAAAGGTCGAGAAACACCTGACCGGGCAAGACTTAGGCGACACTGGCGTATTAGATGTTGTAAAAGATATTCCCCGCACATTAGGCCGTGAATTTTCAAAACTCGCTTATTATATACCGCGCGCATTAGGTTTCTTGTTGTTGTTTTTTATCTTGCCGGTCTTCGGCCAAGTGCTGTGGTTTTTGTTCACCGCTTGGATGATGGCAATCCAATACTGTGATTACCCATTTGATAATCACAAAGTATCGTTTAAAGATATGCGACGTACCCTCAATCAAAGCCGTGGAAACTGTTTTAGCTTTGGCATTGGGGTCAGCGTTTTTTCGATGATCCCCATCGTCAACTTTTTGGTTATGCCCGTAGCCATATGCGGTGCAACCGCCATGTGGGTAGACAACCTAAAGCCCAAATTACTCAATAATAATCAGCACTAACTCATCAGCGTTGACGCGTTAGTGCTGACGAATTAGCCGTTGTAATTGAGAAGCGCTTATTGGGCGAGTAAGTGCCGTTTTTACTCGCTTAGCCCCTTGCTCATGTTTACTGCTAGGCGCAGATAACGCTTCGACTAACGCCACAATACGTGTGTTTGCAGGGGTGGGAACACCCACTCTTGCACCCTCGCCTACCACAGCCCCATTTAAATACTGGATCTCCGTTGGCTTATTTTGAGACATGTCCCACCACATAGAGGTGCGCACGTTAGGGTCAACGGCAAGCATTTTATTCGCTACCAACTTAAATAAAAAGTTAGGCAATTTAAGGACATGGGGTACTAGGTTAGCAGGCAGCGCAGTGACTTTTGGTAACTCAAGTCCTAGTTCTTTCGAGACAGCCAATAGCTCTTGCATCATAGTAGCAATGACAAGCCGATAGCCTCGTTGCTCTAACATACTTTTCACTGGGATATCTGCCAAAGCATTGATGCTATTACCTAAATTTAACTGTAACTTGGCCCATAGTAAGGACTGCATGTCGTTGGTGATACTGACAGGCAGAAGTTCACTGTTCAACATGGCTTGCAAATTCTCACTAATATCAGGTCTATTCGCTTGCTCTATCGTTAGGTGTCCTTCTGAGCCGCGGTGCAAGTGGCCTTTTTCAAGCTCAACGACGTTAAACGGCACCATCACTCGAAGTACTGTGTTGTGTGAATAAGCATTTTTGACTGGTCTGTCTGAACCTAGGCCATTTTGGCAGCACAAAATGACCGTATTTTTATTGACTAACGGCGCAATTTCGAGCAAAGCCCGTTCAACGCCATGGCATTTGACGGTTAACCATAAAAAATCACAGGATATTTGCTCAGGTTTGAGCTTTGCAAGAATTTCACTATCGAGAAAGTTGAGATTTTCTACTTGTGCGTAATGCTCTTGATAATCTGTTAGAACAACCCCCTTAGCTAAATTGTTCTTCACGGCTGCACGGCAGACAAGTGCAACATTAAGCCCTAAGTTATGCATACTTGCGCCTAGGTAACTGCCTATTAATCCGGCTCCAAAAACTACGTGAGACGACATACGGCTCCTTTTAACAGATTGATAATATTCATTTAATTTGCTGCAAATTAACACATACACTTATAGAACAAACAAAAATTTCATACAATGCCCCTTTATGCCAAGTTCGGGCCGGACACTTTGACCTATTTGTACAACATTTTTAAACACCTATTCGTATATGCAGCGCTACTAGTACTCGTTGTTTATTTTGTTGAGGCACAACGTGCCTTGTTACTGGACTGGTTTGTTCCTCTGCCCTGGATTGGATATTTGTCTCTTTCAATTTCAGCGGTCATCGCCCTTCAATTCGGTCGCAGCAGATTATTTTGGGTCTGCATTTTACTGGCTATATTACTGTTTTTTACCCATGGAGAAATAGCCCTTTCATCGGCGTTTAACCGCTATCTACCGCTAATATTCTTGGTCATACTCGGTTATTTGAGTTGCGCTAAAGACAGTGGGTTTTCTGCTCACAACTTGGTTATCACCTTGGCGAAGATTTGTGTCGTCGCCATCGGCAGCTATTTGGTGCTGGAGTACATTCCTGCGGTTACCCAAAATAGCCTAAGCCCGATCTATTCGTTCGCCAATCACATTGACCCACGTTTAAACGCCTTGTACTCGCCATTTGAGTGGTTAATAGTGATATTTACCCTGATATTATGCTTTGTGCGTTTTATTATGATCTCAGATAATAATCATGGCGCATTACTTCTCGCGGTGGTACTTGTCGCAATGATGCCCGCTTATGCAGCGTTTGAATTACACAACGTATTGGTGTTGGTCTTAGCCACCAGTTTTTTATACGCCATGCTAAAAGACAGCTTTAATATGGCTTTCAAGGATGAGCTTACGGCTATGCCCTCAAGAAGAGCTTTAATGCAATACGTCAATACGCTGGGGCGAAAATATGTGGTGGTGATGGCTGATATCGACCACTTCAAAAAATTTAACGATACCTATGGCCATGATGTCGGTGACGAAGTCCTTAGATTAGTCGCCAGTCGCTTAAACAAAGTGAGCGGTGGTGGCAAAGCGTTTCGCTTTGGCGGCGAAGAGTTCGTCTTAATTTTCCCCCGTAAAACACCCCAACAAGCGCTGCCCTTTGTGGAACAAATACGCCAAATGATCGCTGATTACCCTATCGCCTTGCGGAATAAGCCTCGACCAAAGAAACGCCCGAAACCCGTTTCAGCGAAAGGCTCTGCTGCAAAAAATAGCCAAGGAAAAACCGTTAAAATCACTGCCAGTTTTGGTGTCGCCAAGCGAAGCAGTCAGTTCAGCCAATTTAGCGATATCATGAAACAAGCGGATGTTGCCCTCTATGCCGCTAAAAAAGCAGGACGTAATTGCGTTCAATTGGCAAAACAACCTGAGTAATTTTATGTTAATTCAACGTGTTTTAGTTATAGGTTATGTTTGGCCGGAGCCTAATTCTTCAGCTGCAGGTCAACATATGATGAGCCTGCTGACACTTTTTATGCAGCAAGGTTGGTCTGTTAGTTTTGCAAGTCCTGCAGTTCAAGGTGAGCATAAAGTCAATCTCACTGAACTTGGTATAAGCGAACACAGTATTGCTCTTAACTGCAGCAGTTTTGATGATTTTATTTTGAGCCAAGCACCAGATGTGGTGGTGTTTGACCGTTTTATGTTGGAAGAACAGTTCGGTTGGCGTGTTGCTAAGCATTGCCCAAATGCACTTCGCCTGCTTGATACCGAAGATATGCATAGTTTACGCGACGCACGTCACCGCGCATTTAAGCAAGACAAAGACATCACTGAAAGTGACCTTAAAGGCGATTTGGCGTTACGTGAAGTCGCTTCTATATACCGCTGCGATCTCAGTTTAATTATATCAAGTGTTGAGCATACTTTGCTGCAAAAAACCTTTGACGTGCCACCATACCTGCTATATCACTGTCCGTTTATGCTTGATGTTGAAGACATAAAGCAAGGATACCCCAGCCTGTCTTTTTCACAGCGCCAGCACTTTGTCAGCATTGGTAATTTTCGCCATGAACCAAATTGGAACGCCGTACTGTGGCTAAAATCCGAAATTTGGCCCTTGATACGACAAGGGCTACCCACAGCTGAGCTGCATATTTACGGGGCTTACCCGCCCCCTAAAGCAACCCAATTGCATAACCCTAAACAGGGGTTTCATATTAAAGGTTGGGCACAAGATGCTAAAGCGGTCATGGTTAATGCCAAGGTGTGCTTAGCCCCCTTAAGGTTTGGCGCCGGCATCAAGGGTAAATTGGCAGAAGCTATGCTGTGTAATACGCCTAGCGTAACCACAACCATCGGTGCTGAAGGCATGTGTGATGAAGCGCTGTGGCCTGGTGCGATTGCGAACAACGCGAAAGAGTTCGCGCAAAAAGCGGTGGCTTTGTATAAAGACGAAGGGCTATGGCAAAGGGGCCAACAACACATTCAACAAGCACTACTTGGGTTCGATAAACGAACCATCGGCCCGGCTTTGATTTCACATATCATTGAAACCAAGCGCACATTATCAGCCCACAGGTTAAAGAACTTCACAGGGAGCATGTTGCAGCATCATCACCATAAAAGTACCCAATATATGGCCCAATGGATTGAAGCAAAAAATCGTTCAATTGATAATTCAAAGGATCATAAATAAAGCAATTTCGCGTGGCACTATCGATTGCTTTTCATACAGAAATTAACACTAAAATGGTATATATTTCATTCACTAAACTAAGTAAGATTAATCGTTTTTGAACATATCGGAATTTAGTGTTGAGCACCCCCCAGCGTAGTAATTTACTCAGTATCGGGTTCAAAGTGCCCATTATGTTATTTGTTATGGCGATTGCTGTAGCGATTAGCGGTTACTTAACGTTATCTGACTCGGTAGAAGAACAAAGCCGACTACAGCAACAATCCATGTCCCCTGCTTTTGATTTAGTGACGCAGGAGTTGGTTAAGCCGCTGCACACTGCACAAATACTTGCCAATACCCAAACGTTGCGCCGATTAATGAATGCTCAGACCATCGATGACAAGGCGTTACTCGATTTAGTTAAGCGTATGTCCATGGACTACAACATGGACTTTTTCGTTGCCAGTGAAAACAGCCGCAAACAATACAACGCCAATGGCAGCACATTAGACCTAAAAGAAGGCGAAGTTGAATGGTATTTTCGCATTAAGGAGCAGACTCACAATGTGGCGGCAGCATTAGGTAACAGACAAGATATTCACATTTATTTTGATGTGAAAGTATTCAATGATCAGGGTGCATTTCTTGGGTTTATTGGGGTGGGTAAACGCTTAAAAACGTTCCTGGACGCATTTGATAGCTACAAAGATGCTTTCGGTTACGATTTCGTGTTTGTGGATAACAATCAAGATGTTGTACTGGCATCAGACCCTAACCTACTAGCCGACGGAAAACGTATTCTGTCAGTCGAGCAGCTATCTTGGTTTCAAGCATTGACTGCAGAACAAAAATTACTGCCAAGCTTGAATAATATCATCGTTAAGACCCCTGATTATATTAATCTCATCGCCCAAATAGACCTTAAAGCCTTGCACTGGAAGCTCTACCTTCTTACGCCCCTATCATCGCGTAAGAGCGCCAGCACCGATGCATACACCAGCCATACCTCGTTTGTATTGTTGATTATTTTTGTGGTTTTTGTGACAGCTCACGTCATTATTCGTTTTTTTGAGCGCGAATCGGCTAAAAAACATCAGCTTGATCCCCTTACTCAATTACATAATCGTGAATATGTGCAATGGCGTTTTGACAAAACAGTCAGAGCCAATCAAGAAGCCAGTTTGATTATGGTCGATGTGGACAATTTTAAACGTATTAATGATTCCCGTGGGCATAACGTAGGCGATAAAGTGTTGGTTGAATTCGCGGTTTTACTGCAAAGTGAGTTACGTGAGCATGATGCGATAGCCCGCTGGGGCGGCGAAGAGTTTGTTATTTTATTGCCCGCGACAAAACTTGAGACAGCTCAAGCGATTGCCCAGCGCACCTGCACTCTAATTGCTGCTCATCAGATTACACTGCAGGATGAAGCTGATTTAGCGATTTCAGCCAGCTTTGGTGTTACCTATGCCGTGAAAGCACGCTCCCTGGAAAGAATGGTAAAAGTCGCAGATGACGCGTTATATGAAGCTAAGCACGCTGGTAAAAATTGCGTGCGTGTTCATAAAATGAATTAGTCACAATAGATCTAGCTAAGCATTAATGATGTTAAAAAACGATTACCATCCTATGTATAATCAATTTTTGTTAAGTCAACTCGGAGATATTGTGCTCGCTCGTGTTCGCAACAAGGTATTGTTTAGCTCTAAACGCCTTTCAGCCTATTTAGTCACCTACCCTAATCAACATAAGGTCATGACCCACATTGACCCAATCGCCAAGGGTAAATATTACAAATTCAATATCGTGTTAAAACAGCCCAAAGTGGGTGGTGTGTTTCATTGTCAAAAGTGCATTATCAATTTATTCGGCCGGGTTTATCTCTTCAGACCGGATAAATACGAACACAGCGTTACTCGTATTGAACAAGGTGAACGTAAACTTCTCAGCTTCGCTGTGACTATTCAATAATGGTTGTAACAACACGCTGACCGGGTAGTAACCTAAGTATCAGAGTTTATTGACCCACCAGCCCAGTAATAACGCACATGAAAAGCTCAGCAAGGTGCCTAGCATCATGTACTCAGTTAGCTTCATGTCTTTTTCTTTTGTTAAGTCGCCAAATCGAAAAATCGTTTTGGCTGCTAGCAAAAAGCCTACACCTGCAAACTGGCCAATCAACACGAACGAGATAATTAAGCACCTTTCAATGTAGCCGATCCAGCGTCCTGCAGATGCAAGACCTGTTTGTTTGTCCGCTAATTGTGCAGTGTAATTATCTAAAGCGATTGTTATGGCTATCGATACCGGCCGACACGCAATAACATAGGCACACGTTATGGCTAAATATTTCACTTTCAGTAGCAAATATAACTGTGTTTTTATCTCTGCCAAGCCAATACCACTAAGCGCCAGCGCGGCCAAAGCGATGATCACGATATGAAAGAGTTGGTCTAGTAAGAAGTAGCTTAGTTTGTTTGGTTGATAAGACTTCCATACATCGATAAGCAGATGTGAAAAGCCTATCACGACAATGGCTATCCAGCCTTGTGCAGTTAAGAAACCGGCCAACCATATGGCAATAATTAACAGTACAACATGAGACAGCACATGTTTACCCAGCCCCCATGAGGCAAAATGATGATTATTTCGACAGGTTACCCAGTTATCTTTCTGAATATAAAAATCACCCAGTATATGAGCTGCTATCATCAATAAAAATAACGCCATTAGTCACTTTCCTTGTTTAATTTTTCCTCAAAAAAAACAACATAGGCTTTAATCAAATCCGCGCCAATACGCGCTAAATGCTTAGTCACGTTTTGTTGACTGGTTGACAATGCATTGGCTAACTGGGTGTGAGTAGGGAAATTCATGCTTAAATAATGAAAAAGCACCCTAGCTTGTTTTTGCGTGTGTGAATACAACACGTTATCTAAAAACTGCGTTGCTAACACGAGTGCATCATAAAATGCTCCACCCTCATGGTGTAAGCTAATGTGCCCACTAGGTGTACTGTCCAATCCTCTACCTGATAAGGTAAATGCGCTACCTTGTGAGACACTGGGTTTGTTGCCGTCAATAAGCTGCTCACCCAAGCCTACAGACAGAGTAATACCTAAAGGTGCTTGGGTTGCATCAGTACTAAAAAGTAGGCTTCTAAGCTCAATTGCTGCGCGCATAGCATGTTGTGGCTGTTTGAAAATAAGCTGTATGCTATCGCCACGATAGATTTCGCCTTTTGCAGCAAATCGTGTTTGGCATTTGGCGAGATAATCATTCATGATATTGACCGCACACTGGTAATCTTTCGCAGGCATAGCCGTCGAGTCTACTAGGTCTCCGGTTAAAACAGCGATCATACTCGCACCTCAAGTCGTAGCCTTTATCGATTAGGTAATCAGTTTACGATAAATCTGCCAGATCATGCAATTAAAACAACCAAAATAGATTGTTAAGATGAATAACAACCAAAAGTGATTGTTAAACGTTGTTACAACCTAAATTGACTGTTGTCACCATGAACACGATCAACTATTCATTTCAGGTAAACATAAGAGGTAAGCTAAATGGGCGCCATAAGTAACATATAGAGGAAGTATCAACCATGAAGCAGCCAATTATTGGTTATGTAAAAGATGAAGAAGATCATTGGGTAGCGAGACTCGGCTGTGGTCATCATCAGCATGTACGGCACGATCCTCCGTGGACAAACAGACCTTGGGTGATAACAAAACAAGGCCGTGATCAACATCTGAACATGGAGCTTGAATGTAAAAAATGTGACCAACAGGCTCCTCGAGATTTTAATCTGTCAGATCCCATTGATTAATGATTGGGTGAGTGTCGACAACTATCAACACTCACATAACACTTGGGCTGAAGTAAAAAAACAAGACTATTTCGCTGTATAACCGTCTTTAAAGTCAGACCAATGCGAGACGATGTGATCAACCACGCTACCACCAACTATAACAATATTTTCCACGGTTTCGGCAAATCCTCCGGCGGTCTCACCCGGCGCAGGGTCAAGATGCGCTAATGTAGATTCATTAGGATTGCCTTGGTCAAAATTGACCGCACCCCGTAAACTGAGCATTCTGTCAGTGCCCACTGTGCGCGCAAGTACTTGCGCAATCGCCACTCCTTCCATTTCTGCGATCATGTAGTCATCTGCGCCATATAACTCACTCATGTATTGTGCTTCAGCTGACAAACCTGGGCCATGAAAGAAAGTATCGCCGGCGATATGCGTGCCTACAGTCACTGCTGGTTTACGTCGTGCTTGCGGCTCTGGGTAACGTATACGATACGCCTGAGCCGAAGGAGAGTCTTTTAGCGGAGCATTTTTCGATAAAGAAACCGCGAAATTGACTAACGCAGGGTTAAGCTGATAGCGACGAATATCTTCGTAGCCTTGTCTAGGCATAAATACAGGCGCTCCTGCCTCGCCTTCTTCAGGCATCCAGCGGTGACCTAAATCGTAATCGATTAACCAACTGCCCCAATTAACATCGGCGATGGTACCCTGCGAAGGAGGAATTCCGCCCACGCCACTGATCATGAAATAACTGTGAGAGAAATCAAATTGGCTATTTAAAACGATGGCGAGCATTGAGGATGACGAGGCCACTTTGCCCATACCTAACACCGATCCACACACGCCATTTTTATTACAAAATACCGGCGTCAGCGCCCCGGGTATCATGATTGGTTGAGTGTCAGCAAAATAGCGCTCATACCAATGTTGAAATTCTCCCGCTTTATCCCCTTGGTTTGCACCGATTTCAAACATGCCGGCTATAAACACTTTTACGGCAATCGGCTTTTTCTCTGCCCCAATTGCTGACACACTCACTAATAGGCACAAGGCACAGACTAAATACTTCAACGAATTACTCCAGTATGAACGAATAACAAATGAACAAGCCATTAATGAAAAATCACTAATGCATAAATAACAAAGGCAAAATAAAATACTGGCTGCGACATAGCAATAACCGCACCTGATATGTAAAAAAATAACCGCTTATAAATCAGCATATTAAGCAGAAATGAACGGGTAAATTTAACGACCGTTGCACCAATGAAGAGCGAGTATGCTACCAAAGTGATGCAAAACCATTGAGATCACACCCATCCTTGGTTACCGTACTTATTCACCTTTAGTAACAGGCTAACTCATGCTAAAAACAGACAATACCGGCCTTATTGTTATCGATATACAAGGCAACTTAGCCCATCAGGTGTTTCAAAGCGAAGCACTGCTTCACAATACACTTACGCTCATCAAAGCAGCCCAAATATTAGCTATCCCCATAATATGCCTAGAGCAAGCACCGCTTAAATTAGGCAATACGGTTAGATCATTAGCTGACGAGCTCTCCCCTTGCCCCCCTATCACCAAGCACACCTTTAACGCGTGTGACACACAGACGTTTGTAGACACATTACACGATAGCCAAAAAGAAAATTGGCTTGTCTGCGGCATAGAAGCACATGTATGTGTGTATCAGACGGTGCTTGGCATGCTGGACTTAGGCTATCACGTCGAGGTGGTCAGCGACGCTGTCTCATCGAGAGCCCAAGAAAATAAAGCGTTAGCGGTAGAGAAACTAAGCGCCCGCGGCGCAAGCATCACGGGCGTAGAAATGGCTATATTTGAGCTAATTCAAGACTGCCGTTCACCTGTCTTTAAGACTATTCTGCCCTTGATAAAATAGTCCACGCTCCACATTCGCATTTGTTTTCCACGCTAATAACCACATCAGCTCATTTTTATTCATACCAACTAATGTGAGTGAACCTGCTGTTGAATTTGTTCAATCACGGCTTGCAAACCATTGCCCCTTGATTGACTCACATGCTTACCTAGACCCAGCGCATCTAGATAATCATGCAGACTAAATTGCTTTATTTGACGAACCGTTAAACGCGCTAATGGCTCAAAAATGATGGCCAATAGCCCGCGCACGATTTTACTCGGGGAATGGGCAGCTAAAATAAGGTGATTATCCCGTACAACGCATTTCAGCCACACTTGGCTTTCGCAGCCCATCACTTCGTATTGACCAATGTGATCCTCAGGAAGCAATTTATGCAATTGTTTACCGGCGAGCATGATTTGCCGGTAGGTTTCATCCCAGCCCTTGGCCTGGCGTATGCTCAGCGCCAATGGCATAGAGTCAAAATCAAACGCCTTGTCATTCAATGCTTCGTTTTGCGGTGCGATGCTTTTCACCACCGCTGCTGAGGCCAAATCTTGGCTGGCGTTTATTGTTTCAGGTCGCAGCGAGCTTACAATACCTTGTAGAACGTCAATGAAATGATGTATTTCTGGCAACGTGTTGTAGCCACTCAACGAAACCCGCACAGTGCCAACAATTGAGAGCGCCTCCATCAACGGCATAGCACAATGATGACCTATCCTAACCGCAATATTATGCTCGTTAAGTAATAGACCAAGATCCTGGTTGTTAATCCCATCGACAGTGAATGATTGCACACAAACACTGTTTTCAAGATCCCCCCATAAACGTATGCCTGAAATGCTTCGCAAGCCGGTAACTAATGCGGTATACAGGGCTTGCTCTTGTTCATGGATTGACGATTGATGCGCCTTTAAAAAAGACACTGCCGCACCCAAACCCAAAACGCCAGCAATATTAGGTGTGCCGGCCTCAAATTTAAACGGTAATCCTTGAAAGGTTGTGCCTGAAAAACTCACCTTTTCAATCATTTCACCACCGGTTTGGTACGGCGGTAAACCATCGAGTAATACTTGGCGGCCATACAGCACGCCTATTCCCGTTGGGCCGAACATCTTATGCCCACTGAAAACATAAAAATCACAATCAAGCGCCTGCACGTCAACGGGTAAATGAGCAATAGCCTGAGCTCCGTCAATTAGCGTTAATGCACCATGTTTTTTGGCGTGGGCGATAATATGCGAAATTGGATTTATATTTCCCAGCGCATTGGAGACATGACTGACCGCTACCAGAGCAGTTTTATTGGTGATTAAACTTTTAATGTTTGCTACTTGCAACACACCATCTTTATTCACTGGGATCACTTTTATGCGCAGTCCCAGTTCATTAGCGATCTGCTGCCAAGGTACAATATTCGCGTGGTGCTCTAGCGCTGACAACACAATTTCATCACCAGACTCCACGTGCCCCTTGGCCAATACGCTAGCCAATAAGTTAATGCTCTCTGTTGTACCTTTGGTCCAAATGATTTCTTTTTCACTGCTGGCATTAATCAATGCAGCGACTTCTTTACGCACCTGTTCAAAGGCGTTTGTAGTGTCAGCCGATACTCGGTGGCTAGCACGGTGTACATTCGCATTTTGCTTTGAGTAAAAGCAACTTATCGTATCAATAACTGACTGCGGCTTTTGTGTGGTGGCTCCATTATCGAAATATAGCCAAGGCGATCCGTCGTTTTGTTGGTAAAAAATGGGAAATTGCTGACGTAAAAACAACTCAGACATAACACGCTCAAACATAATCAATAAAGGTTGCGAATTGTTGTTAATATCAGCGGCTTTATCAAGTCAATTTGGCTATTTACGCCCATTAATGAAAGATAACCGCGCACTTTTTTAAAAGTAGAAATCAAATGGCTATTGATTAAGCAACTTTAACAATTCAACTAAGCGGATAATTTTAATATTGGATAACTGGCGATAATCAAAGTAAGGGCAAACCACTGTGCGGGCGCTCTGATCAATAGCGAACTCTTCACCGTGCCATGTTAAGTTCAAACCTGTAGTCTCCACTAGGGATTTTGCGTAAGTACGGCCCATTATAATGTGATACGCATTATGAATTTTGCTCGTTGAAGCGCCATCAGCCCAGCCGTTGCCATTATAGGGCAAGTCTTGCTGCGGTGAGGGAGGGCTAAAAAGCAAAGCGGTTTGACTGTCTTGTTGCAGCAAAACTGTATCCCTATAGGCTTGCCAGCTTGCACTGTGCGCACCGGGCAAACATGCGTGTAATGCGGGATCCACACTTCGCCAAGCAAACACTAATTTTGCATAAACATTAAAGACCTTACGCCAGCCATTACCACACTGTCGATTGATTGCTTCAATATCCCCCGTGTTAAGGGAGTGCATTGTATTTAGTAGGGATAAATCTTGGTAGTTTGGCCGATTGGCGATATAGACGTTGATGCGGGCATAGTTAACCCCTAAGCCCGCATCATCACTAGCCCCAGCATAAAGAGAAGACGTCACTAGGATTCTGTTTGCAGTTCCTCATCAATACATTCGAGCATTTCTTGGGCTTCGAGCATGATCCCTTCTTCATCTTCACTCAACGGGAACACCAACACCAAGGTGCCATTTTGTTGCATACCGGGTAACCACACCTGATGCCACTGGGCAAAGTCAATTTGCTTAGGCTCACAATCAGGAAAGTCATTTTTGACCCACGCTTGCGCAAATTCTGCATAAGGCCATACGGGTATACAAGCATCATCTTCAGCTTTGAGCATTAGCCAGCCATTGTCGCCGAATAACCCCCACAAATGTTGACGCTCAATCATACGAGTAATAGCGTAATCAAAACGCTCTTCTGGTAATAATTTACTAAGGGCAATAAATTCTTCCGCTGAAATTTCCGTCATGTTGAGTTCCTGAATTTTGAATGAAAGTAATGAGTTACTACGCAACTGTACGCACCATTTTAGTGTGGCGCACGCAGCAGACTTGCGCAAATTTTAAGCTTAAAACTTGATTTTTCCTTAGTTTTGACCTGTTGTTTAACAACACAAGGAAGAGGTGCAAGTTAATGTCGGAAAAATCGGTGGCGCAGAATACCCTATCCCAGTCTAAAACGCCAAAAAGACGCCTGTTTTTATTGTTTATTATCCTGCTTTGCGCGGCGGGGTTATACACCTATTTGTACTACAGCAACATTGAAGAAGGCTCAAGTAACAACAATCTGTATAGGATACTGTACGAAGCATCCAATACGCTAAATGAAAATCTAGATAAAATTAAACGCGCTCATGATTACAGCGAGAGTGAAACCTCGATACGCTCACTTATGCCCAGCTATCAGCGCACATCCGACAACTTAACCAGAGAAACGGCAACAACGCTGCTTTATCAATTATCGGCGCAGCAAATTCATATTAAAGATGTGAGTGAAAGCACAAGCACGTCAGAAAAAAATGACACGACAGCCCCCGAAGAAACCACACCTTCGAGCAGCAGTGAGCTTGATGCTAGCGACGCCATTCCAGCTAGTGAAACCGAATCAGGGATACAAGCTCAAGGGAAAATCACCGACCCAAACGCCCTAGACAATGACGCAAACGTGAGTGACGACGCGATGTCTGAAACCGGCACTGATAGCGAACAACGTTCAGAAACTGAGCCAAAATCACAAAAAAAGTTTAGCGCAACCTTAGATGTAGAGGACATTCTGCCTACCCCGCAAGCAGGTTTTAGCCAATATCTATTTGCCAGTAAAGAAGGAGAAGTACTGGCCTCAGTGGGACATGAAAAAACCATATCCATTGTCGATTTAACTAGCATTAACCGAGCCTTTTTACGCCAAGAATCGCGCTCTTTGTTGTCAATGGCTGAAGAGGCTGAGATTAAAGGCGAAGTGCCTTTGCCAAGTTACAGTAGCCATATCGACATTACCCTGTCTTATGGGAAATATCGTGTATTTGCTTTCCCTTTCGCACTAGACATTCCTTTGCAGTATGAGCACGAAGGTAAAACTAGCACGTTAAATCATTTGTATCTCATTGGTCTAATGCCTAGAGCCAAGTTAATCCAACAAAGCACAACCAGTTGGAATGCGTCATTATTGGTCGTCAGCGTTGTGAGTCTGCTATTTATGTTGGCTCTCGTGCGTTTGTTTCTGTTGCCGGTTACCCATTCAATTACTCCTGCCACGCGTAATCTTACCCACCTGATCAGTTACGCTTTCTTTATCGTGGTTTTGTCTTTGCTTTTGGCTTATTTGCAAAAGTACATTGTACGCTACGATAAAGACCTGCGTGCCATGGACTATGGCTCAACAATTGCCCAAGAAATGGAACATGACGTCTACGAAGTATTTAACAAACTCGCCCAGTACCGCACTTTTTACCAAACCCTGCAAAAGAGCACAGATACATACAAGAATGATGGTCAAACGCGAGTACGAGATAAGCAACTTACTCAAATCGACATATTAGACAATTTTCATAAGGGGTTGCTGAGTATTGCTGATACCCCCTGCCTCAACGTTGCAGATCACAAACGTGCACGAGATGAGGTTAAACGCCCTCAGGCCGAACATGGTGCAAACAATAACGAGTCGCCAAACTTCAGCAATTTACCCAACGCTGCCGTCAACGCTAAAAATCAATTCTTTATTCGATACGCCTGCAAAGGTACACAGCTTACAATTGAAAGCGATCTTCATAAGGCTAATTTGATCGACTATTTAAATGACGATGACACCTTGCCAGATGACGTGCAAATCATCGACTTTTTCGCGCAGAACTTAGCACTCGAACACTCTCCCAATGAAAGCCTAGACACATACGTTGCCTCATCACCACAAGCGAACCCGCCGCTAAAAATACTCAACATTTTTCTGCTCAACAAAGATGGCTTTATTTTGACACCGTCCTTTTACTTTGTTGAAAACAATGTATTACCTGCCGGGTTTGAGTTATCAAACCGGGACTATTTCAAAAAAATTCGCGATCAAAAAGGCTGGCGATTACCCCCTAAAAATGACGATTCTTTGCAATCTAATGGATACAACCAAGTCTTCATTCAGCGTCTGCTCAACGTCAATAATGCGACCCGTGGCACCACCATCTCGATGCCGCTACACGACGGCAGTAATGCAGGCATTCACGATCACGCCAGTAGGAACGTCGGCGAAATCGAGCACGGCAATAAACGCTATGCCGATGTTATTGCCGCCGATGTATTACTGCCCAGTATTAGCCTAGCCAAACCCGCCCCCATGGACATGACCTTCATGGTCGTCGACAGAGATAATGGTGAAGTATTATTTCACAGTGACGCTAGCCGCTCCTTAGTGGAAAACCTTTATTATTCCGGTAATCACAGCCCTGTACTGAGCCAACGGATCCGCGCGGCACTGGACAATACTGATGCAGAAAATTCAACGGTTAACCAAGCAATTGACGGGTTTTATCACGGCCAAGCAGGCCGATTTTTTGTACGACCCAGTGTGATTGATAAGTGGGCCGTGGTGGTCTTTTATCCCAACGACAGCCTAGATGCGCTGATGACGAGTCAGTTTATGTTTCTGTGCATTAGTTTTGCCGTGTTTGTGACGTTCCTAGCGTGCACGAGTTGGTTGCTTGGCCGGCTATTTGATACTGATAAACTCAAGCAAGTGGTAAATTTGCCCGCCACCTTTGATACCAAAGAAATGCTACATATAAGCTCCACGCTCATTGGCATCATGTACTGCCTTTTCACGTTTACTCACCTCGCTATTTATCCACAAGAGAGTGCTGGATATTGGGTGACGTTTATCGCAATTGGTACCCTACTGGTCATATTTTATTTTGGTTACCGAGGGTACAAGTTACTTTTCGAATCCGCAGGAGAGAGTTTCTCTATTCATGGCAAGGGAACAAAAGGGGCTGTCTTTTTAGCGTTAGGGTTAGGCGCACTCGCTCTTGTACAAGCCCTATATCTTAAGTCCGTCATGACGATCCCCTTGAAAAATTTAGCGCATTATTATCAATATCAAGATTGCAACAAGCTGAATCGAGAGCGAGCAGAAATTGCTGCTTTAGGTCTCACGCGTTTTCCAAATTCTATTACCAAGCATCGTATGAAAGCCGCTGCTCTGTTGAAAGGTAGTGGCGAGGTCAACAAGCCAATGACCCAGCAAACAAACATGCGCAAGTTAAAGGAACAGTGTGAACACTACTCCAGTGCTGTGACCCCAGACGACTTTCCTAATGCGCTGGATCTGATAAGCGCCACCCAAGATTGGCCTTGGTTAGATTCCTTTATCGCTTTTTCGCACACACCTGATACTAACGAGCAGATTGATGAAGGTAAATACAACGAAACACAGTATATGGGAGGCGATGTTTCTACAACGAGTGGCAAAGCAGTTAAAAGCGCTTACGACCGTTTAGCGAATTATGAGCTCACTATGCCCGTTTGGGCAATGATGTTAGGGGTCATTGCGATCACGCTGATGCTGATCGCTTGGCTGCACTTTAATCGAGTGACGTTATGGCAAAGATTGTATTACTCGTCGTTTTTCTTGCGACACATCCGTGGCCTAAATTTGCCCATGCACAGTGAGGACTGCGAACAAATTTCACCGCATTTAACGCTCAAGGTAGATTCAGCCAAGCCTAACGGTATTGATCTAACCACGTTGCTTCACTTAACACCGCTAACAGAAGAAGGCGCAGTGCCTAAGCCGCATATTACACCTCAAGAAACACCACAGAAGATGGAACAAAAAAACCAAAGCAAAGAGACAATAGGAGCACAGTCTTTAGCCTGCTTTGCGTTATTGCTGCAAAACAGCCCATGTTTGCAACATTTTAAGCAAGAAAAAGTCGATTTACCCAATGTAAAAATGGTGCTGCATATCGGCCCTGAAATGACGGGGTTCGCTATTGAAATGTGGGACATTGAGGTGTGTTTAGAAGTCCCCAAACTAAGAAATGAACTACTGGGTTTACTCATGGAGCTTAAATCATTAGTTTTGCTCGGTAAAATTGAAAGCTTAACCCTGTACGCGGGGTTCTATAGTTTGCAACGAGTCAAAATGAAAGATCCCCTAGGTCAGGTAAACGATACTGCCAAATTAGCCCACGCCGATTACTTATCTTGGGCTGACTGTTTGCTGGATTTCAATGTCATCTTACCGGCGAAAATCACCCAGCAAATCGACCAAGACGTATTGCACGATGAAATAGACATGTTCAGGGATTTGGCCTGCTTGTTCGCTATAAACGAGCCGCGCACTGTGCCTGCTGATGAACTGGTACTTCCTCTTAAAGGCCCCAGCTTTAGCTCTTTGTCAAGAGCGCTCAACTGGTTCGCTAAAGAGAACATTCATCGCGTGTACGACAACGTAAAACAACCGCCTAGCAAGCTCTACAGCACCCGATACTGGGCCACTATTAATTATATATTGTTAAAAGCAGGGGCATTGTATCGCTACAAGTGGGAGTTATGCTCCAACGCTGAAAAACTCGCTTTGTACAATCTTGCGAAGGGGCAATATATCAACCCTAAAAATAGCGAAATGATAGAGCACCTGGCGTTAGCGGGCTTGATAAAAGTTGAACGCCGACATGTGGCTATTATCAATCAAAGCTTTGCGCATTTTGTGTTGCATGCCGAAAGCCCAGAGTCCATGAGTCAGTTAGTAAATGACGGGGAAGCAGGCACATGGAAAAGCTACAGAGTCCCCTTAGGATTACTGTTGGTCTTGGTCATAGGTGCCGTCGCTCTTACCTCTGGTCAGTCGCTGTACATCATCGCCGCGTCATTAGCGGGGGTGATTGGCACCATTGCCAGTTTGACCACCAGCGCCAATATGCTTAGGGGGCATTTACGGGAGTAACCGTCTAGCTAACCCACTCCCTCGCTGACAACGCCTTGCGACACTGATCGACAAGGCCTGCTCGTCGCTATACAAGTTGAACGACTTTTTCGCCCGCGTAAGACCAGTGTACAGCAGCTCTCGGCTGAGCAATCTCGCCTGAGAGCGCGTTTCAATGCGCGGCAAGCACAAATAAACATGGTCAAACTCAGACCCTTGGCTTTTATGTATCGTCATGGCGTAAACCGTATCATGGGGAGGTAACCGACTGGGCAACACCCCGCGCAAGGTATTTTGCTCAGTAACGAACCACACTTTCATCAGACCTTCGTTTTCCTCGTCCGGCATGGCAATACCAATATCACCATTGAACAACCCTAAACTATGGTCGTTTTGCTTAAGCATAACGGGCCGGCCAATATAGAAATCTCGACCTAGTTCAATGGCCCCTTGTTTATTCAGCTCAGACTCAATCAAGGCATTCATTTGTTTCACGCCCCAACTCGCCTCTTTTTGCGCGCACAAGACTTGTTGTTGCTGTAATAACGCGAAGACCTCAATACCCTGCGTGCTAAGCGTACCTTGGGCGCATACCTGCTTTACGTGCTCAAAATATCCTTGATAATCCGGCAGCAGTCTATTCACTAACGCTTTTGGATCATCACTGGTTTGCCATATTACATCTGGGTGAACATCATCTGAAAATAATGCTTTGGCATTCGCTAACCTCCCCAGGTTAATAGCCCGCGCTAACCTGCCAATACCACTGTTTTCACTGAAACGATAACTCTTGTGCAACAAGGCAAGGCTATTGCTGATCGGCGCCTTATTTGGCGTATTGATGTTTAACTCAATCTGGCACAGGTCTTTTACCACATTAAGTGCTTCATCACTGTATGGCGGGGGTTGATTATACACAGTAGGCGAAAAACCCAATGCCGCAGAACAGATATCAGACAGCACACTGCCCGCCTCTACCGAAGCGAGTTGATCTTTATCACCCAACAAAACAATTTTTGCATGGCTAGGCAAAGCCGCAAATAACTTACTCATTAGGGGTAAATCAACCATGGACGCTTCATCCACTATCAGCACATCAACGTGCAAAGGGTGCTGCTGGTTAAACCGGAAATAAGGGCTATTTGGGATGCTGCCCAATAACCTATGAATAGTGCTGCACTGACTAGGTAAATCTGGCTTTAAGGCGTCTGGCAGTTTGTCCATGGCGGCACTGATAGACTGGCTCAAACGCGCAGCAGCTTTTCCTGTTGGCGCAGCCAGTTTAATTTGCAGCTTTTTGCCTTTATGTCGCGCCAAGCCCTGTAAAAGAGCCATCAAACGGATCACAGTGGTTGTTTTCCCTGTCCCTGGTCCACCGGTGATCACACTAACACTTTGGCTCGCGGCAAGACACACAGCCACTTTTTGCCAATCTATCTCAGGCTCTTGTTGGGCATGGCCATTACCAGTTTGACGGTTTACATCACCAAGGCCTCTTCCATCACCTACATCATCAGGTGCAAAAACAAACAATTGCCCTAGTAGTGCTCTGCCCGTTTCAATATCTAAGGTGCTCGTACGCCCCGTCATGCTGTTTATTTTTTCTGCCAGTTGCACTTCGTACTGCCAATAGCGCTGCATGTATAGCTCATGCCCCTGTAGAATCAATGGCTTGCTTTGAGACTGACGTTCCTGCACCTGATGAGTGTGTAACTGCTGGGCCAATGACTGCTGAGCCAATGACTGCTGAGCCAGTGACTGCTGGGCCGCTGAATAACGATTTTGCGATGCAGCATTTTTACCTGCATCAGAACGGGTATCTGAACCGACAACCGCATCATATTTTTGATTAGAGCGTTGCTCTTGAACTACCGAAACGCAGCTGGATGCCGCTAAAATAGACATAAGCACAGGCGCAGAATCGAAACGATAAAAGGGTAAAAACGGCTGATAAAAGTCATCGAGATTAAGACAACTATCTTGCTCGCCTAATCGACTGCTTAGATAAGCAGCGAGTAAACCAAGCACATGAATGCCGGCGGTGTTTACCGCCGATTTATCACGCTCATGCAGCATAATAAACTCAGCAAACGCCACGTCTAATGGGCGAATACGGCCTACACTCAACAAGCTTTGTAGAATACAGGCAGTCGTTGCTGTCTCTGGTGTGGCTTGAGCCTGTGTTTGCTGGCGATGTGGTTTTGGTACATCATTTTTTATCATCAGTTTGCTTACCATAAGTCTAACTGTCCTTGCGCAGCAGGCGCTTCATCGCCCCTATTTTTACTGTTTTTAGTCGCCTTTATAGATGCAGGTTGAACCTCACTGTTAAACTGATACTCGCCATTAAACAGTGCATCTAAATCTTCTACCAAGGCTTGCGCTGGCATCAAATAAAATACCCCATTTCCGGGCTTTTCACTGTGCATCCCACGCAAGAAGGTGTAATAGGCGCCGCCTATGTCATTTGCGTAAGCATAATCTGATTTTTTACTTTTAAGCCAGCGATGCAGTGCTAATGTATAGAGAATGGCTTGCAAATAGTAGTCATGCTCTTCCATGGCATTCGCCATGGCTTCACCGTGATAATCAGCAAATTCTGCACCCAAATAGTTAGACTTGTAATCCAGCACGTAAAATTTGCCCTGATACTGTAGCGTTAAATCAATAAAGCCTTTTAACATGCCGTTGAGTTGCTCAAATTGATAATGGTGCCGACGCTGTGGAATATGCTGATTAAGGATGTGATTAAACGTCTGCGCTTTTACCTCTAAAAGCGGCAGGTAAAATTCCATTTCAACCAGTAACTGCTTTTTAGGAAGCACTGATAAACTCAAATGTTCTTCGCTTTGCTGGATACTCGAAGACTCGATTGTCAATTTGGCCTGCAGCACATCGCGCAGCCAATTATCAACCACACTAAACCATTTCTCATCGATGCCATACCAAGTGCCTTTTTCGATGATCACGTCCATTAAATTAACCGGGTTGGTGAAATCGATAGACTCCAGTACGCCATGCAGAAATGAGCCCGCTTGCGCGCCCTTCACAAACGTAAACTGATCCAGCACCTCTTGCTCTACGCTCGTTTCATCCATATCGCTAATGCCATTAATATCATCGAGAACACTATTAGGCTCATTTGCTTGTGGCAATACAGTCTCGTCGTCTGATAGCATCTGCTCGCTGTCGTTATTTGCTTCAACGCCCGAGTTGTCTGTTGTTTCTCCCGCCGCCGTTTGCGGCGTAATATATTCACCTGCCCGCGGTTCAGTTTTCGTCTGTGTATTGGCGTTACTGTTAGCACTAGCGTAGGCACTGATCACATCGAGCTTATCTGTACCCTCATCTTGACCTGGGGCAACGAATTCGTGGTGTTGCTGGCTACTGATGGCTGAATAACTGGTTAAACGCCAGCGCCGAGTAACAGGCTTAGGCAATACCGCTGCGCGCAGCATGACTTTACTGCTAGTTTGAAGACTTTCATTAGTATTTTGCGACAGCAGAAACTGTTTAAACTCGGTCGCTTTTCGCTCGGCGTCTTGAGCGGTAAATCCGTGATAGCCCAAATCAATTGTCTGGCTTAAGTCGACTAATCGCTGGGTAATCACAGCATCACTCACCTGTGTGCCTTGATTAAACAGTACTCGGCCCAGTGCAGTTTGCATCAACTGAGACTCTTTCTTACGCTGTGGGTGGCTGTTATTCCACAAGCCGATAAAGCAATAATGTACCGCGCGGGTCAGCGCTACATACAACAAACGTATATCTTCAGCGAGACGTTCGTGATCTGCCAAAGCAAGATTTTCATCTGCGCCTAAAAAGTCGATCACTAAACCGTCTTTTTCATTGTGATAAATCGCTTCTTTCATCTCTCGGCAGCGGCTGGCAAAAGGAATAAATACCAAGGGGTACTCCAAACCTTTACTGGTATGCTGGGTGATAATTTGCACCAAATTCTGTTCGGTTTCCAAGCGAATTTGTTGGCCTTCGTTGTCATTATCTGGCTCAGCCAAATGCTCTTGAAACCAATGTAAAATCTGACTTTCACCTGACATCAACTGACTTTGTACTTGCAAAAGCTCCACTAAGTGACGCAGGTCAGTCAAACGGCGCTGGCCATCATGATATTGGCCGACCAGACGCTCAGCGATTTTAAAATGGCGCATTAAAATATTCAGCGCCATCATTAACCCTTGTCGCTGCCATAACTGATGCCAATAAGCGAATTGCTCTACCAACTTTTGCCACTGCCATTCATCGCTGAATAGCGCATCTAACGTGGTGGCGTCGTAGCAAAATAACTCACTGGCGATTGCACCTCGTAAATATCGGTCATTACTGGGATTTGCCAACGCTTGAACAATCGCAAATAAATCCACTGCGGTTTGACTCGCAAACACGCTTTTACGGGCTAAAAACATGCTATCGACACCCAGCTCAGCAAGAGCTTGTTTGACGGTGTCCGCTTCGTTTCTGTCTCGTACTAAAACGCAGCAATCGCCGGGCGCCACTGGGCGTTGCATAATTTTGGCTTCACCTGAGGCGCCTTGGTGAATAAACTGAGCAATGCTTAACGCGCACTGATTAGCGAGGGCACTTTGCGCCTCCCCCCAACCAATCGGGAGCCCATCATCACTGGTTAAGTGATGAAACGCTAAGCTGTTATGGGCTTGACCAATAACCTGTAAACCGCTTTGCTGCTCAACGCTTGCAACCGCTTGAAACGGAATACTGTCTTTAAATAAGAACCCTGCTTCGCTTTGGATAAATAGCGTATTCACCCCTTCCACTAAGCTCGGCTGTGAGCGCCAATTGGTGCCTAGCGTAAATTGTCTTGATGTCTCCACCAGACCTTTCGCAGCAATGTAGGTATGAATATCGGCTCCGCGAAAAGCGTAAATCGCTTGTTTTGGATCGCCAATCGCCACCCAGCATGGGGTAATTTCGCCAAATTGCTGGGTGTAAATAATGCGGAAAATATCAAACTGCACTGGGTCCGTATCTTGAAATTCATCAATCAATGCAGCTGGATAACTAAGTTGTATTGCTTGAGCCAGTGACTGGTGAGCGGTGTCGAGCTTTTCACTGTGACTTAGCCCGCTGCCTGGCTCGATGATTTGCCCGCTGTTCGTCTCGACTTGGGCCAGTAAAGCGCGGTGTAAGTTACGCAGTAAGTCATCAGGCGAGAGCAACTGTAGGCGCTGCTTATTGATGGCTAGGTTAGTACTGATATGCTTAAGTGCGTCTAAACTGTACGCCAACAAGAGCTGATCCCGGCACTGCTGTTGCAAATGAGCAAGAGTTTCAAAACGAGAGAAGTCTAAGTGCGCTAAGCTCTTAGACGTTTTCTTCATGGCGCTGAGTACTTTTGCTGGGCTAAAGGTGGCCCATAAGTCTTTATCAAAATCAGCACGACTGTCATCGCTAAGGCAAAAAGCCTGCATTTTGGCAATAAAATCCGCTTTGCCTAGCTTAGTATTCGCTTTGAGGTCAGCATCGATAATCTGCTGAGCCACCTCGTTGTCTCGCCACCAGCGTTTGGTGTCTTGCAATGTTTTAATGTATTTATCAACACTGTCGTGACTCGTCTTAACATCGACCGTCTGCAAAGGAGTCACGTGGCGATACAGCAACGAACGTAAGGCCGATTGCAATGCCTGGGGGCTGTGCCATATATCCAGCAACTCATTCAGTACCTGACTCGGCAAATGCACAATATGCCCGCGCCAGTAATCCTCAACCGCCAGTTTTAACCACTGTGACTCATCCAGTACGAGACTTTGCTCATACATTGCGCCGCTTTCAAACGCATGCAAACTCAGCATTCGCTGACAGAAGCCGTGTATGGTGTATACGGCCGCATCATCCATCTGCTTAATGGCTAATAACAGTCGGTGACAATCGAGCTCAATATTGTCACTTCGTTCAATGAGATATTGCGTGAAGTCATCACTGCTGAGCCCAGCGTAAAAATCTAAATAAGCACCTTGTAATCGCTGGCGAATGCGCTGTTTTAGTTCCGCCGTCGCGGCGTTGGTAAAGGTTACAACTAGAATTTTATCAACACTTAAAGGCGTGCACTCGTCCCCTAACAACAGGCGTAAATACAAGTTCACTATGGTATAGGTTTTACCTGTGCCTGCACTGGCCTCAATCAATGATGCCCCAGTGAGCGGAAAGGTTTTGGTGTCTAATGGGATCATGAGGCCTCTCCCAATGCGTCAAACAGCGGGTCAAATAATGCATGGCTGACCTCACTGAAAGCAGAGAAGTGCTGATTTAGATCTGGGCAAACCCGGCGAATATGTGGCTCTTCCCCCTCACCTTTGGCGAAATAGCTGCCGTAAAAGGCGTTTTTAGCCTTCATCAGTGCTTTTGCTTCATCACCGACACTCAGCCACTCGTAAGCGGTTTTGGGATAAAAGTGCAAAACCTGTTGCTGACCTAATCGCCAATAACGGATAAATATCGCCAACTGGGTTTTCGCTTCATCTTTGTCGACAGCGCCGATGCTAAAGGTCTCTTTGTCATCTACGCCAATGTAATAGGCGCGTTGGTGTTTTGCCACGTTGCCGTTGGCACACAGGGCTAACCAGGTTAACCATAGTTGCAATACGTTGTTGCCTTTGACTTTGCCCGGTCGCCATAACACCAAATTGCCATCGTATAGGTTGTCTACCCAACCGGTTATCTGAATACTTTGAGTAGTTGTTGCTGTTAGCGGATTTTGTGTTGATGAATGCGTGTTGGCATCTAGTTCACTTGCCGGCGCGGATGAAATATCCAACAAGTAACTTAGCTCAAAGTTAACTTCTGCTCGTTTAGGCGGCACTTCATCCAGCGGCCCGCCAATCACTTCCACTAAAGCATCGATTAACGCTTGGGATTGTTTACGAATAGGCTGCAAACTTATATCGGCAATATTTCCTGTGGGCAATTTACCTTCTGCCCGTAAACGCGTTGTCCAATCCTCTTGCTGAGTGGTGACAAAGCGCTCGTTCAACATATAGCGCGACAATGCATCAAGCTCAAACGGCTCGTCGTCAGTTTGAACGTCATAAATACGCGTCAAACGGGTTTGCCAGCGCTGGGTAAAAAACGCCTTCGCGGGATTGCTAAAGAACATCAGTAATTCTTCTAATTCGACTTCTGACACTTGGGCAAGCTCAGGCAATGCAAATAATGGCGCAGGACAAAAATCCACTTCTTTATCACTGTGTAAGCTGCCAGCCGTCAGTTGCTGCGCTAATGCCAGCCAATGGGTTTGAAAACTAGCCGTGACGCTTGGTAGCGGTTCCTCTTCGTGGGCATCGCGGTTACTGGCAAAATACACAGGATTAAATGGCTGCAATGCATGCTCATGATAAATATGCTTGGCTAAGTTATCGGCGCATATTTTGGCTTCTAAGCTCTCATCACCTGCCAAACAGAAGGTTTGTTGTGTGTACTCAAGTAACTCGCTAAGCAAAATTGACGGACTACGCGGAGAGTTATCTTTAGCGCTAAAGCCTTGAAAACTTAAATACAGTCGCTTACGGGCAGATAAAATTGCCTCTAAAAACAGGTATCTGTCATCTAGCCTACGGGAGCGGTCTCCTCTTCGCCCTTTGCTTATGCGCATTAAATCGAAACCGACCGGCACCACTTGCCTTGGGTAATCGCCATCATTTAGACCAAGCAAGCACACCACTTTAAACGGCACACTGCGCATGGGCATTAATGTACAAAAATTCACATAACCGGCTAAAAAGCGTTGTCCTACGCCTTTGCTGGATAAACTTTGCTCCAGCTCAGCGAGGAAAACATCATGCACAATTTCACCACTGAATTGATGCTCGTGTGCTGTCATTTGCTCCAGTGATTGGCGCAGTTGCAGCACATAGGTTTGGTCATCATCGTCAGGCAAATACAGCTGTTCAATGATTGACAAGGCACCTTTAATTTTCGCATGCAGGCTGGCAGCACTTTGGCAAAAGGCTAACGCATTGCCAAGCTCGCGGCTGAACAAATAGAACTTACCTAAAGCCACAACGTGCTGGCCTTCGATGTGTTCATAAGGTGCAATTGGCTCACGAGCATCATCAAACATGCTTTCACCGCCCATGGCATAACCAGCCAATAAACGTTGTAAACCAAACAACCAAGTATTTTGCGGCTCGTTAGGCAGTGCCCAGCGTGTTTTATCTTGGCCATCCCAACCCCAGCGCACACCTGCATCAGCAAGCCATACACTTAATAAATCAAATTCTTCAGGGGTGATATCAAATTTTCGCTGTACTGCTGGCACTTCACACAAGGCCAGTACATCAGATAAACCGATACGGCTTTGATGTAGCAACATCAGTTGAATAAAGCTATTAAGTAGAGGCGACTCTTGCTGCGCGTTGCGATCAGAAATAGCATAGGGAATGTTCAGCGCTTTGTCTGTGCCGCCAAATACACCATCAATAATCGGTGCATAGCTCGCCACGTCTGGCATCATCACAATCACATCTCCTGGGTGTAGCTCAGGGTGGTCAGCAAAAAGGTGCAATAACTGGTCGTGTAATACTTCGAGCTCGCGTACAGCAGAATGACACGCATGTACTTGCAAGGTCATGTCGTCTTTAGCGAGCGGTATCTTAGGGTATTCCTCACCGTTTGATAGCAGCTCTTGTGCTGGCAGTGGCTCTATCGCCCCGCGATGCGTTAAAGCCAACACTTCGTGTTGCATATGTTCAAGCAAGCTTTCAGGCTCTTGCTCGATAAATGCATCATGCATTTCAACGTCTAAGCCCAAGATCATGTCTTGGTAGTCTCGCCCCTGCTTGCCCCAAGAGGCGAGCAACGGGTTGCCAACCAATAGGTAATCATCCATACCGCTTAAGCCACTTTGGGCATCTTCATTTGCTTGGGCGAGTAAGCTTTGCAATTTGGCTTGCAGTACTTGTTTGTTGTCTACTATGTCGCCCCAATAATGGGCGCTGGGATTAAACCAAAATATGATCACGTCGCGACTTTTCGCTAACGCTGAGAATATTTCCAATTGCTGTACAGGCATCGCTGAAAGACCAAATACAAACAAGGGTTTCAGCTCATCTTGCTCGCAACTAATGTGCTCAAGCTCACTCACTAAGCGTGTATGCAAATTCGCCCGATGATAAGGAGACTCATCCAGTTCTTTGGCATATTTAACCAAAGCTCGCCATAAAATTGGCTGCCAAGGTTGGACCGACACGTCGGTATCGTCTAAGTTATTTTTGCCTTGTTCCCAAGCCATAATCCACTCTGGGCGATAGACCAAATATTGATCATAAATATCGGCTATTTTTTGGCATAACTGATAAAGCTTAAGTGGCTGTGGATCATGTAAATACTGGGCAATGCTGGCAAATTCAGCTTTATCACTCATTCCAGGCAATATGCTCATGAGCTTCCACGTCATGTTGTCTTTAGTGAAGGCAGACTGCTCAGGTAAATCGTTCACGTGGCCTTTGTATAATTGCCAGATATAGCTTGAGGGTAACGGAAAATCGATATTGGCAGAAATACCCAGAGCTTGGGCAATTTCTATTTTTAACCACTGGGCCATGCCGGGGCTTTGTACTAACACCACGTCAGGGGAAAAGATATTGTCTAGGCTGCTTTTACTCTCGCCTAACCATCCGATGAGATAAGCGGCTAAACTTTCCATTTTATTAGACTGAACCAGATGCAACATAGCTAACTACACTCGGGAAATTGATACCCAAGTGTAGCAAAAATACTGTTTATAAAACCACTATTGATTAATGAATTAGCGTTCGTTATTCGGTAATAAAAACGAACGAGGTCAATAGGTTGAACAAGCTTTGTCTGACTCGTCTGAAAGCGCAAGAGCGGAGAAAAAGCCATGACCTACTGTTAGTACATAGAGTGCTAGCTCTTGGCGTGTTAACAGCGGGGCATTTAAGGAAATTATCGGCTTAGTTAATTTGATTCGCCTTTAACGCAGCAATGATATCTGCTGGCTCTGCACGGGTCCGGTAATCCACATCGACGAAACGCCAAATCACTTTACCATCGGCATTTAATACGAATGTGGCAGGAATAGGTAACATGCTGCCATTACCATTATTGATGCTGGCCAAGTCTAAACCGCGATCGTTACGCATGTGCTGCAATATTAGCTCGGGTACTTCCCACGCCACACCGTAGGACGCGGCTGCGCGGGCATCTTGGTCTGATAACACCTGAAAGCCTAACTCACTTATCTCACTTTTACTTAAGCTGTCGTCAGGTACTTGCGGGCTGATAGCGACTAATTCAGCGCCTAATTCGTGAATATCACCCAATATCGACTGAAGGGCTCTTAGCTGTAAATTACAATAAGGGCACCAGTCGCCGCGATAAAACGTAACCACCACTGGGCCTTTCCTACGCAAATGGGATAACGCCACATCTTGCCCTTGGGCATTTGGCAAGGTGAATTTTGGCGCTTGCTGGCCGATATCGATAGCCTCGCTGCCTTGTTCAAACTTATGAGCTTTGGCCATTAACTCATCCATAGCCTGCATAAATTCAGGTTTGGCTTGTCGAGATTTCGCGACTTGCGCCTCAGTTTGTTCTTTTAGAGTAGACATTGTTTCTCCATAATTTGCTGTGGTTATCGTGCTGTCGCGCAGGGCGTTGCGGTATTCGATAAATGACTAGCCCAATTTAATATGTGGTGATCGATATCTGATATGCGATATGCGATACACCTACATTCCCACGCCACATAAATAAATCGCTTAGGTGTATTTGACTCATAAAAAAAAGCGCGAGAAATAAAAAAGCGCCATATTCACACTGTCAGAGTGAGCATGGCGCTATTTGTTCCGCACTGGCTAACATTCAAATTAAATAATAATCCTAACGACCTGTTTTTCCTTTTACTAATGCAGGAAAGCGCATGACCTTAAACTCTCCTTTGCTGGCATTTTCACCGCCGTTTAGTACAGCAGAGCGGTGCAGCTCATTAACCGTAAAGTAGATATAATCATCAGGTCCATAAGCAAAGCCATCGGGCCACACGATACGCTGATCTTTATACAAGGTGCGGCTGTTACCTGTACTATCCGTGACTTCAATGGCACCTTGGGTCACAGAGGTAACATACACATTACCACCACCATCAATGGTAATACCGTCAGACAGTGATTTATCACCGTAGCGCTGTATTTTGTCTTCTAGTGCATCCATATCGAGGCTTAAATCCACTAAGTCATCGGTTTTCACGCGATAAATAGCCGAACCTGACATGGCACCGAAATACAGCCAGTTAGAATCAACATCAATAGTGATCGGGTTAACGCCTAGTCTTGCAGGCTGGCCACCTAAGGTAATCACTCTACCTTCTATTATCATGTCCACATCTTCAGCTTGGGTATACTCACTGCCTTCTAAAACACGTCTGGCTTGCCCCGTTTTGATATCGACTACCACTATGGCGGCGCGGTTATTAGATGCGGTATCGGCAAGGTAAATTTTGCCGTGTTTGTTGTCTATCGCCAAATCATTCAAAAACGAACCCGCATTAATCAGCGGCATAGCAATATAAATAATTTTCTCAAGGGTTTCCGAGCGTGTGTTCCAGCCCACTAGGCGACCTGCGTGGTCATCCCCTGATGTATCTAGCATCCACAGCACACCGTTTTGATCCACATTCAAACCCAGCACATCGTAAAAACCGATTTGGTTCTCATCCGGATTAGATGCCCACGCATCACTTGGGTAGGGCTTCACCGAACCATCATTAAACAGTTCGACTATTTTCACCGGCTGACCATAAAAACCATGCACGCTTATGAATTTACGCCCGTCTGGGCCGATGGCAATATTCCCAGGGGGAGTCGTTTCGTCAAACGATGCGTATGTTTCCAGCTCGTGGCTGATCTCTTGTTGAGCATGGGACTCGGTGGGTGCTTGGCTTTGTGCCGAGGCAACGTGTGAACTCAGTGCCGCTGCGCTTATCAAGGTAAGCGCCTTTACAGTAGAGCGAAATTCAAGGAATGAACTAACCGTTAATGTCATATAATTTCTCTGTGTGTGTTTAAATGCGTGCGTTAGCGTAAATGTATTTACATATGTAGTTTACATTTTACTCATGCTGTACCTGACCGCAGCAATGCTAAACGAATTTCATTGACTGTCATTAGGGCGTTACATAAGGTGGATCCAAACCTTGCGTCTCGCTAACTTAAAACCGACTCGCGCTCTAGAAACCCGCTAACACCAGTTTGCCCACCGCCGTTTGAGACTCTAACAATTGATGGGCTTTCACTAGATTTTGAACGTTGATCATGCCTAATTCCTCACCCATTGTGGTGACCAAAGTACCATTATCAATCAACTGAGCGATTTGATTCAATATGTGGTGCTGGGTTTGCATATCGGTTGTTTCAAACAACGAGCGAGTAAACATAAACTCCCAATGTAAAGACACACTTTTGCGTTTTAACGCCACCACATTTAATGATGCTGGGTCGTCAATTAAGGCGAACTTACCCTGAGGGGTAATACACTCTACTATTTGTTCAAAGTGCTGATCGGTATTGGTTAAACTAACGATGTTATCGACAGTGTCAAAACCTAGCGTCGTGAGCTGTTTCGCCAAGGGTTGATGGTGGTTTATCACATGATCAGCGCCTAATTTACGCACCCAGTCAGTGCTCTTTTCACGAGATGCGGTGGCAATGATGGTCACATTAGTTAGCTGTTTCGCTAGCTGTAGCATAATAGAACCTACACCGCCCGCAGCACCAATGATCAACAAGCTTTGCTTGCTGTCTCGGTTTAATTGCAAACGATCAAATAGCAATTCCCATGCAGTTACCGCCGTAAGTGGCAAGGCTGCAGCTTGTGAGTCTGTGATTGAGGTGGGCGCTAAGCCAACAATACGCTCGTCAACAAGTTGAAATTCAGCGTTACTGCCTTGACGTGACATGTCACCAGCATAAAAAACCCTGTCCCCCACGTTGAAGAGTGTCACTTGCTCACCCACGGCTTTTACAATACCGACACCGTCATAACCTAATACTTTTATATCTGGCGATGGATTAATTCTACCGCGCAGTTTTGTGTCCACAGGGTTTACGGACACGGCTTTGACTTCAATTAACAAATCTCTCGCTGATGCAACAGGCATGTCTAGGGTATATTCTTGCAACGACTCAGCGATCGCTGTTTCACTTGGACTTTTATAACCGATGGCTTTCATCACACTCTCCTATCATTCACTCAGTTATTAGCGATATTTGCATCGCATTGTAAATCACTTTCATTGGATAAAAAGCGTAACTTGCATGAAACATTTTCAAAAAAATATTGAAAATGCAATATAAGTGCTCCTAACTTCTCAGTAGGTAAATTTTCTTCTATAAAAAAACTATGAATGTATATACATTTGATATACATTAAAAGCTGATAAATAACGATTCGGATGACAATCCTTTGAGCATTAAAAAGGCGAAGAAGAAAAATAGTCAGTTAATTGTCCGCATTAATGATCAAGAGCGCGCTGAGTTTGTAAACTTATGTGAAGAGCTCGATACCAGTGCGGCCCGTGAAGTACGCAGATTTATCCGTCAGTTCATCAATGAGCAAAATCGCACTTCGATAGACACATAAAATCAAGAAGCGACTGCTTATATGACATCTTTCTCTTACATAAAAAGGAACATTCCAATGGCTAAATCAAATACTAAAGCGCTTAAAAAAGAAATTAAGAACCGCAAAGCTAAAATTGCAAAGCAAGAAAGCAAGGTGAAGAAGTTGAAAAAGCAACTTAAGAAAGCCAAGTAAGCTTTCCGATAACATCTGCCGGAAGGATTTGCTCCCTCCGGCTTTTTATATTAGTTAATGAACTGAACCGATTCTCCCTCTTCGATTAAGCCAGTTTACTTTTTCCTAAAGTAAGATTAATCAGAGGTTCCGAGTAATTTAGCGAATGTAAATCCCATTGCCGCGCCAAACACAAGGTGCAGAATAAGGGTCATGACAGGCGCCATTATACCCATGCTCAACCCGAATAGACCTGCACCGCTCATAGGCATAGGACCTATCATCATTAGTAGCCATGCCAAGATACCAAATGTCATTCCCTTAGCTACTTGAGAGCCTCCGGGAAGGATACCGTTAAAAACAGCAAACGCCCCGCCCCAAGCCACTGAGCCAAGCACAAAATGCATTATCCACCCAGTAGTAAGACTAACCTGTGTGCCCATTTTCTCAGCTGCCATGGTTGACATCATATGAATCGGATCTAACTCTGGCATCACGCCCATGTTCTTTTTCACCATCATCAATCCCGTTAGCACCAATGTACCGACGAAACCTGCAATAATCCCTTTAACAATGACTGATATATTAAACGACATGTATTTAACCTCTTTAATTTGTAATGTATCTAGTGACAATAGCATTAACGACAAGGCTTTAGCTTGATGTTTATAACCTTCTTCTAGATAAGAACGTGAAGTTGCTAACTATCTTGCAAATAAATTATTCCCTTAAAAGCACGAACCGAGCTCACTCATTACGCAAAACATCCTTAAGACAGCGTGAGACATCGAACCAGAGCGTGATGATTATTCCTTTGTAGCGACATTTTAGTAGTTATTTTTGGTCGTTATATAATATGCTATTACACAAAATTAAAAACCTCTGTCGAGTGGGTAGCATCTGAGTGTATTAGGTAATGAATACAATGTATGTTAAGCGTTGAACGGGGATAACAACGTCAATAACTGTAAGCAGGAAATAACGTAAATGACTTATACGCCTCAATCCAAATCCGCTTTAAATTTTATAGCCGGCGGCGGAGAAATGGGTGCTAGAATACGCGCTTACGATTGGCAGTCCTCACCTATTGGAGAGCCAGAAACCTGGGCGCAACCATTGAAAACCAGTTTGCGTTTGTTGCTATCCAGTGGCCACCCCATGTTTATTTGGTGGGGCGAACATCTTATTCAATTTTACAATGACGCATATGCTAGTACTTTAGGTCCAGAACGTCACCCGAGTGCGTTAGGACAAGAAGGTCAAGATTGTTGGGCCGAAATTTGGCCTGAAATCGCTCCGCAAATGGAGCAGATTTTAACCGGAAAGGGCCACACCTGGCACGAAAACCAACGTTTGTTCATTACACGTAATGGTGTGCGTGAAGAAATGTATTGGACCTATAGCTACAGCCCAATTGACGATCCAAATTCTGCAAACGGCATCGGCGGTATATTGGTGGTCTGTAATGAAACAACCGAGCAGGTTTTAGCAGAGCAAGCCATGAAAACAGCAGAAGCGTGCTGGCGTTCATTGTTCGATCAAGCCCCGAGTTTTATGTGCATTGTGCAAGGGCCTGAACATCGTTTCGAATACGCCAACCTTAATTACTTCAAACTTCTAGGCAAGCGAGACTTTTTAGGTGAAAAGGTAATTGACGTTGTTCCTGAGGTTGATGCTCAAGGGTTTATTGCCCTACTAGACAAGGTTTTTGAAAGTGGTGAAAGTCACCACGGTATAGAAATGCCGCTCATTGTGGGCAATGGCGCCCCCACCTATATCGATTTTATCTATCAGCCCATAATGAACGCGAGCGGCCACGTTAGCGGAATATTGGTAGAAGGGAATAATGTTACCGAACGTGTCTTAGCGAACCGCTCACTGCAAGAACAAGATAAACTCAAAGACGAATTTCTCGCTATGCTAGCCCATGAGTTGCGTAATCCTCTAGCTCCTATACGCAACGTGAGCGAGATACTGATTAACATGGAGCAACGCGACCCCAAGCTAAAAAATATCGGTGACATTCTGGCTCGCCAAGTACGTCACATGACTCACCTCATGGATGACCTACTGGATGTGTCTCGTATTAGCCAAAACCTAATCAATTTGCAGCTTGAACCTACTGACTTCTCTGGTATTGTCAGTTTAACCATAGAATCTCTGCAAAGTGCGCTGGATGCCAAACACCACACCCTCGAGTTAGTTGTTACCCCGGAAGCTTTACATGTTAACGGCGACAGTACGCGCTTGGTTCAATCCTTGAGTAACGTGTTAAACAATGCCATTAAATACACCCCAGACGGCGGCCACATAACACTAGAATGTGTAGCAGATACTGACACTGTGCAGGTGATAATAAGTGACAATGGCTGCGGAATTTGCCCTTCAATGCAAGGCAAGGTGTTTGAACTCTTTGCCCAAGTACAACAAACCTTAGATCGCTCCCAAGGAGGTTTAGGCATAGGGTTAAATATCGTTCAGCGTTTAGTGCAAATGCATGGCGGGACCATATCTGTTAGTAGCCAAGGCCTGGGTCATGGTTCATGCTTTACCATCACTTTACCGAGAATTAGCGCCCCGAAAAACACCGCTGTTGAGGCCGCTTTTGCGCTAAACACAGCGAAACGAGTTTTAATAGTCGATGACAACAAAGATTCTGCGGATACCCTATCGGAGTTGTTAGAGATCCAAGGGCACACAGTGACTACCGTTTACAACGCCCATGATGCACTCAGTGATATTGAAAACATCGAACCTGATGTTGTCTTACTCGATATAGGTTTACCCGATATGAATGGCTACGAAGTTGCTCAGCAGATCCTCGCCAAAAAGTTAACGCCGCTATTGGTTGCTCTTACAGGGTATGGTCAAGCCGAGGATGTGCGTAAAGCCAAGGAAGTAGGGTTTGATTATCACTTCACTAAACCGGTTAATTTCAGCGAGCTGAATCAAATTTTCGCGCAAAAATAACCAGCATAGGCGCAAGTTAAGCCAGAAAACACCGCAACGGGGCGTTGATAGCAGTTAATAGAGATTAACCACAAAACAAAAACACTCATGTAACGCAATGCGCATACAAACGCCCTGCCTGATTAATCCGTCACAATCTAGCGATTTGTTAATCCATCATCCCTTTTATATGTGCCGCCACGCTGCGCCCCAGCGCATTCAACACATAGCCGCCTTCTAAAGTAGACACCATCCTGGCATTGCAATGTTTAACAGCCAGTTTTTTAAGCTCTGCGGTTAACCAGTAAAAGTCCGTTTCGACTAAATTAAAATGCCCCATGTCATCTTCGTAATGGCTATCAAACCCCGCAGAGATTAAGATAAGTTGCGGGGCGAAGACATCGATTTTAGGCAGCCATTGCTCGCTAATAGCCTGCATAAATTCATCACCATAGGTACCTGCTGGCAAAGGCAGATTCAAAATATGCTCGTTTCCAGGTCCCATGTTATATGGAAAAAAAGGCGATTCAAACGACGAGCAAAATAGTACACGTTCATCGTTAAAAAAAATGTCTTCAGTACCGTTACCGTGGTGTACGTCAAAATCAATAATGGCAACACGCTCTAGGCCGTATTGCGCCATAGCGTAAGCCGCAGCTACTGCAACATTATTGAAAAAACAAAAACCCATGGCCCTAGCATGTTCGGCGTGGTGACCCGGTGGGCGCACCGCGCAAAATGCCTGTTCAGCTTTGTTTTGCATCACCAAATCCACAGCCATCACATTCGCCCCAGCTGCATATAATGCCGCGTTCAAACTGTGCTGACCTAACTGAGTGTCGGGTGCCAACTCTATAACGCCTTCTTTGGGGACACTGGCGAAGACATGATCCACATAAGCTTTGTCGTGCGCTAAATATAACTGCTCTTTTGTGGCCTGAATTGCCTGTTGTTTATCAATAATAAAATCGAGTCTTGACGCAATAATCTGATCGTTAATCGCATGCAACCGATCTGGGCTATCTGGGTGATCGGTACCCGCCTCATGCAACCCGCAACAAGGGTGACTTATAAAAACAAAACTCATTAATACTTGTCCAAATTCAAGGTTAAATTGACTTCGCCCATCTCTTGAGAAGGTTGGCGCTCAAAATGCGCACTTTCGAAAACTCTAAGCATATTTCGGTTATCTGCTCTGACCACCGCTAACATTCTTGTTAATCCCCTTTGCTTTGCAATGAGGATCATTTCTGCCAATAGTTGTTTAGCCATGCCCTTTCCGTGAAACGATTCTCGGGTCACAAATGCCGCTTCACAGCTTTTATTGTCAGCGCACAAATAGTAACGCCCTACGGCTTGAATTTCCGAGGCCGAACCTTGCTGCCTAACAATGCACAAGGCTAAGTCGTGGCTCTGATCAACACTGACTAAATTACACGACTTCTCACGGGTCATCTGAGTGGGGTAATGGTTATACCGGTAAAACAGGGTTTCTTTGGTATGGGAATAGAAGAACTCTTGCAGACGACGCTCATCTGCTGGGTTGAGTGGCCGTAGATCAAACGACTGATTATCAATCTTCATGGTTTTAAACCCTAATGGACCGAGTTCAGGTACATCTCGAGGATAATTCTTTTGATAATTCGGCACCCAATAATGCTCACGCACCTTGGCCAGTAATTGTTCACGAAATTTTGGGTGCGCTACGCGAATTAGCTCCAGCGCTCGCTCTCGAATGCTGCGCCCCTTAAGTGATGCGACACCAAATTCAGTCACTACATAATGTACATGGCCGCGGCTCGTCACCACCCCGCTTCCTTCGGTGATAAAGGGAACAATACGCGAGATAGAGCCTCCCTTTGCAGTAGAGGGCATAGCAATAATAGGTTTACCTCCAGGGGACATAGCAGCGCCACGAATAAAATCCACCTGCCCGCCAATGCCGCTATAAAACTGATAACCAATGGAGTCAGCGACCACCTGGCCCGTTAAGTCCACTTCCAATGCGCTATTTATCGCCACCATTTTATGATTACGCGCAATATTCGCTGGTGAGTTCAGATAATCACTGGGGTAAAACTCCACGTGGGGATTATTATCCACAAAGTCATATAGCTTTTTGCTACCTAAACAAAAACTCGCCACTGTTTTGCCAGGGTGAAAGGTTTTTTTGCGGTTGTTGATCACGCCTTTAGCAATCAAATCAATAATACCGTCAGTAATTAGTTCGCTATGTACGCCTAAATCTTTGTGGTTTTGCAAGTAATACAGCACTGCATTGGGTATTTTCCCCACCCCCAGTTGCAGCGTGGCGCCATCATCCACCAGCATGGCAACATATTGACCAATTCGCTCAGTGATTTTATCTGGTTCGTAAGTAGGCAGCTCCGGGAGCGCTTGCTCCACTTCTATACATGCCGCTATGTCGTCAATGCGGATAAATGTATGGCCGCTGGTACGTGGCATCGACGTGTTAATTTGAGCAACCACGTACTTGGCCTTTTTAACTGCCGCCAAATTCACATCAACGGCCACACCTAACGAACAGTAACCGTATTTGTCAGGCGGGCTGACCATGATAAAGGCTGCATCTAAGGGCAAGATATCCTCCTCAAACAGTGAAGGGACCTCTGATAAAAAACACGGCGTGTAATCGACCCGCCCCTCAGCCACCGCTTGACGGACTTTTTCTCCTCCAATAAACAAGGCATTCACTTTGAATAAATCACTGAACTGCGGCTCCACCCAACGACTGTCCGACAAAGCATTAAATTGCACCAGCTCTATATCTTTTAAGTCGCCACTATTGGCGATTAAATCATCAATGAGTGCGTTAGGAACGGCAGCATTCGAGCCAATAAAGATACGATTGCCAGACTTAAGCAACGCTTGCCAGTCAGGCCGATTAGGTAAGGCGGTTTTCATAATCACTCCTTAGATGTGCTCACATCGACTATGCCACAGAGTATTGGTGTCGGCATTAAGACGTTGGTCTGTTGTTAGTTACTAGGCCATAAATGTGGATGACGTATTATTCGATAGAGCATCAAGGTAAGTCACGCAGTTAAGCAAAGCAAACTTGATGCAAGACAAAGTCAGCCCTTTAAAACGAGCTACATTAAAATTACTTTTTAATTACATTTTATTTTCAATACGTCCCAACGTGTTGACTTGAAAAAGGATTGTTATGGCTATTATCTATTTTTGGGGCGCAGCGCAGGAAGTGACTGGCTCATGTCACCTAATTGAATCTGCAAGCTTCGGTAAAATCCTGCTTGATTGCGGTATGCATCAAGGGGGGAATTCCATTGATCGCATCGGTGACGAAGGCTTCCCTTTTAATCCTGCATCCATAGACGCAGTGCTGTTATCCCATGCCCATCTCGACCATAGTGGCATGTTACCCAAACTCGTCCATGATGGGTTTACTGGCCCTATATACTGCACCTCAGAAACGGCAGATTTACTGGTGGTAATGTTGCAAGACTCAGTCAGCATTTACATGAGTGACTTAGCCCGTGAAAACCGCCGTCTCGCTCGCAAAGGTAAACCGCTACTTGAGCCTGAATACTCGGAAGAGGATGTGATGCAAGTCATCGCTCAGTGTGAGTCGCAAAGCTACAACAAGGCGCTTAAGCTTGCAGAGCAAACGACAGCTTGCTTTCACGATGCAGGGCATATTCTTGGCTCAGCGATAATCGAACTTAGCTTCGAAGAAAGAGGCGAGCAGAAAAAATTGGTTTTCTCCGGTGATTTGGGCAACAAAAGCGCCGTATTAATGAACGACCCGAGCATACTGACCAAAGCTGATATTGTATTAATGGAAAGCACCTATGGCGATCGCAATCATAAGTCTATCGATAATACGGTATCTGAGCTTAAAACCATTTTAAAGGATACTGAGAACCGAGGCGGCAATATCATGATCCCTGCGTTCGCAGTAGGACGTACCCAAGAAATACTGTTCTACCTAGGCCAATTGCACCAGCAAGGTTTATTAGACAATTGGCAGGTTATTCTCGACAGCCCGATGGCCATTGAAGTGACCCGCGTTTACGACAAGTGGTTTAATGCACTTGATAGTGACGAAATTGAAGAAGCCAGCCCTAACGCACACTCCATAATCAAAGACTTCATTCCGCGTTTGTTTTTGTCCGTGGCACCGGATGAGTCCATGATGATCAACAAAATCAAAAAAGGTGCGTTAATTATTGCTGGCAGCGGCATGTGTACCGGAGGACGGATACGTCACCACTTCAAGCAGCGAATTTGGGATTCACGCAACGCCATCATTTTTTGTGGTTACCAAGCTAATGGCACGCTCGGTAGGTTGCTAGTTGACGGCCTACAGCATTTAAAATTGTTTGGTGATGATTACGTGGTTAAAGCACAAATAGAAACTCTGGGCGGCTTTTCAGCTCATGCAGGCCAAAATGAACTCGTAGAATGGGTGAGCCATTTTGAAAACAACCCAAAAGTCGTGTTAGTACACAGTGAGCCCAAAGCCCAAGAAGCATTAGCACAAAAGTTATGGGAAGATAAAAACATTAGAGCCGTGATACCAAGTCTGGGCCAAAGCTTGGTGTTTTAAAGTATCGTTTTTTAGCACTTAATGCAGACTTGCGTGGTTCGTGATTGTATGCACTCTATGAAAGGAATTCGCCAACAAAAAACTGTGAATACTGAGTATTCACAGCTTTTTACGTCATATTGCTAACGCTCTGTTGTTAATAAGTCTCTTTAATACAACCTAATTAAGGACAACCGTTTTAAGACATCCATTCTAGCGCGCCTGTTTCAAGGCGTGCGCATCAAAACAGGCATGTTAAGAAAGGTGCGCGAGCATCGCTTGTAATGGATGCTTAGGTTTTTCACCTTCAATACGAGCAACTTGACTGCGACATGAATACCCAGTGGCTAAGATTTGAGAAGTTTTAAATTTCGCCACTGCCTTTTCCCAGCTTAAGGCATAAATGCCTTTTGATTGCTCTAAATGACTTGCTTCATGGCCAAAGGTGCCAGCCATGCCGCAGCACCCCACTGAAATCGGCGTGAGTGACATGCCCATGCGCTGGAACAATTGCTGCCAATGTTTCTCACTTTCAGGCAGAGCCGTTTTCTCAGTACAGTGACCGAAGAATGCATACTCGGTATCAGGTGTGTTGCCGCGCTCTGGCAAAGTAATTGTCGCTAACCACTCGTGAACTAACGTTACTTCAAAACTGCCTCTGGCATCACCTAACACTTTTTTGTATTCATCTCGATAGCACAGCACTAATGATGGGTCGACACCCACCATAGGTATGCCTAAAGGTGCTAGCTTGTTTAAAAAGTCTGCGCTGTCTTTTGCCGTCGCGGCAAATTCTTTCAAGAAACCTTTCACATGTTGGGGTTTACCATTGGGCATAAAGGGCAACAGAATAGGCTCGTATCCTAGGCATTCAATCAGTTTAACCAAATCATGCAGTAAACCTGCCTCATAAAAGCTGGTGAACGGATCCTGTACAATCAATACTTTTTTGGCCCGCTCACTCGCGCTCAAGGCTTGCAACGTCCCTAAATTAAAATGAGTGGCCTCATGTCCCGCTAGTTGCTTTTTCAGTGACGGGGAAGACAGTAACGGTGTGTCTACATAACCCACCGTTTTCTTAATGAGCTTGTTCATCCACGCTTGTTTTAAAAAGGCATTTACCAGCTTTGGCGCTTTAGCCATCAGCGGCGCCATGGCTTCAATATTACCCACTAAATAATCTTTCGCGGGGCGCATGTAACGCTGGTAATAAAGTGACAAGAAGCGCGCCCTAAAAGTGGGCACATCCACGCTTACCGGGCATTGGGTAGAGCATGCCTTGCACGCTAAGCAGCCATCCATCACCTCTAGCACTTCATGTGAGAAGTCGTTAGATTGTGCTTTGCCCATGGAGTTGTTTAGGCGTTTCAGCAAATTCTGGTTTTTTCCTTGCAGCTCAAGGGCGTTCACATCCACTTGATTATTGGCCAGTAAACGCAACCATTCACGCATCGCCCCTGCTCGTCCTTTGGGGCTGTGACGTCGGTCAGAGGTAATTTTACTCGATGGGCACATGGTCGATGTGGTGTCATAATTGAAGCACAAACCATTGCCGTTACAGTTCATCGCTGGCCCAAATGCATCACGCACGGTAATAGGTATTTGACGGTCAAACTCACCGCGTTTTACGCCACCTACGCTGACTAAAGGCGCACTACTTTCAATCGGTGTGCAGATTTTGCCTGGGTTCATTTTATTGTGAGGGTCAAACGCCGCTTTTATTTTTCGTAGCTCTGCATATAACTCTTCACCGAAAAATGCCGGCGCATATTCACTGCGATAACCTTTACCGTGCTCGCCCCATAATAAGCCGCCATATTTAGCAACCAAGGCCGAAACCTCATTAGATATATCTGGGATTGTCGCTTCTTGCTCAGGGTCGCACATATCAAGCGCTGGGCGCACATGTAGCACCCCAGCATCAACGTGACCAAACATACCGTAATGTAAGTTACGAGCATCAAGTAACGCCCGAAACTCCATAATAAAGTCGGCCAAATTCTCTGGCGGCACGCCTGTATCTTCGACGAACGCTAAGGGCTTTTTACGACCCTTGGTTTTACCCAATAAGCCCACCGATTTTTTACGCATCGCATAAATTTTGCCAATATCGGCGTTGTCATAAGTAATTTGATAACCAATTACGCCGCCTTCATTACCCTCAAGCGCCGCATCCAATTTTGCGCTCAGTAAAGTGATTTTTTCTCGCAACGCTTCTTCTGAATCGCCATTGTACTCAACCATGTTAAGGCCAAGCACTTCCTTGTTTTCAACCTCAGTAATGAGCTCTTTAACTTGGTGCCAAATAATATCCTGCTTCGCTAGGTTTAATACGTTGCTATCAACTGTTTCTACAGATGTCGCGTTTGCCGCCACCATATGCGGGGCATGGCGCAGCGCTGACTCAAAAGAATCGTACTTAATATTCACCAAGGCTTTGTGTTTAGAAATAGGAGTGACGTTCAGTTTGGCTTCTGCCACAAACACCAAGGACCCTTCAGAGCCTGTGATAACACGGCTAATATCGACCTTGGTTAAATCGTCATTTAACGCATGCTCTAAGTCGTAACCGGTCAAGAAGCGGTTCATACGGGGGAATTTAGCTAAGATCTGTTCGCGCTTATCCACGCAGGTTGCTAAAATTTGTTTAACTAACCTCCCCGTAATGTTCTGTTGCTGTGCAACTTGCTTGGCCTGCTCCATGTCCATTGGGGCGGTCTCTAGCAATGTACCGTCAGCCAATACTGAGGTTAAGCCTAAAACGTGATCGCTGGTTTTCCCGTATACCAATGAGCCCTGCCCCGAAGCGTCGGTGCTAATCATACCGCCGATGGTCGCGCGGTTGCTGGTCGATAAATCTGGCGCGAAAAACAAACCATAAGGGCGAAGCGCGTCGTTTAACTGATCCTTCACCACACCTGCTTGTACTTTTACCCAGCGCTCTTGAGGGTTAATTTCAAGGATGTTGTTCATATGCCGTGACACGTCAACAATAATGCCTGACGTCAAAGACTGCCCGTTAGTACCCGTACCGCCGCCTCTGGCACTAAAAGAAACATCATTATATTGACTAGCAAGCTCACCAATTACTTGTAAATCAGCCACTGATTTGGGTAGCACCACACCTTGAGGCAACGCTTGATAGATAGAGTTATCGGTAGCCACGGCGAGACGACTGGCATAGCTAAATTCGATGTCGCCACTAAATTCACTGCGACTCAAAGCCGAGAAAAAAGCGTGATAATTGGATTGCGGGCCGGATTCAACGTCTAAAGCAGGTAATTCATGCTGGGGCATAATGTTCTTTTTTCTCACGGTTTAACAATTGCGCGCTATTGTACAACCTAAGCGCCTCTAACATCTAATACGCGAAAGGAATTATTTAGTTTTTATCTAGGTTAATTATTCTGTCTAGCACAATTTTTTGCACATTTTGAGGTCTCATCCATACTCTTTTTATACACGCGGCTTGCTTACGTCATACTCGGTAACAAGTATGCAGTTGCAACTTTCCTGTTCCTGTCGTAAAAGTGAATCATGAAAAAAGGAATATATGCAAAATGAAAAATCTACGTATTGGGTTAGGCGCACTATTGGTTATTGCAGGCATTGTGCTGTTTATCATCCCAGGCTCAATGTTGCTGGTAATAGCAGGTTTATTGTTGCTAAGTGTTGACGTACCTGTTGCCAGAACTTGGCTAAAACGCTGCCAAACGAGTATGGCTCGCTCATCCGCTAAGATTGACCGCGTATTACTGAATCGAAAATTACGAGATTAATTTTATTAGCGCTTTGTTCGACTCGGTTATCTTTCTTAAGCCTTCCTCCCTCCATTAACACAGTGTTTATCAATAAAAAACCAAAAAAAAGGCTGTCATATGACAGCCTTTTTACCTGTAGGGCACTGATTTTATTATTATTGTTAGTCAGCGGTGTATTTTAGCGCCTGTTACTTCTTGTGCTTTTCCCCTAAGTACAACCAGGTTTCGACGACTGTATCAGGATTTAACGATACGCTGTCGATACCTTGCTCAACTAACCATGCGGCCAAGTCTTCGTGATCAGATGGGCCTTGGCCACAAATTCCCACATACTTACCGCGTTTCTTCGCTGCTTGAATAGCCATAGCAAGCAATGCTTTAACCGCAGGGTCACGCTCGTCAAACAAGTGAGCAATCACGCCTGAATCGCGGTCAAGACCAAGGGCTAATTGGGTCATATCGTTTGAACCAATTGAGAAGCCATCGAAGATATCCAAGAACTGGTCGGCTAATAATGCATTTGACGGTAACTCGCACATCATAATAACGCGCAAGCCATTTTCACCTTGCACTAAACCTTGCTCTTTTAGCAATTCGATAACACTGCGTCCTTCTTCAAGCGTGCGCACGAATGGGATCATGATCTCAACATTCGTCAAGCCCATTTTGTTCCGTACTCGCTTAATGGCTTCACATTCAAGTGCGAAACAATCACGGAAGCTTTCAGAAATATAACGGCTCGCACCACGGAAGCCCAACATAGGGTTTTCTTCATCTGGCTCGTACTGATACCCACCCACCAAGTTGTAGTACTCGTTGGATTTAAAATCAGACATACGCACAATGACTTTCTTAGGTGAGAAAGCAGCGCCGATTGTCGCGATCCCTTCAACCAATTTCTCGATATAAAACTCAACTGGCGATGCGTAACCGGCGATCATTTCGCTGATTTCTTCTTTAAGCTCTGAAGGCTGGGCATCAAAGTTAAGTAAGGCTTTTGGATGCACACCAATCATACGGTTGATGATGAACTCTAAACGTGCAAGGCCAACGCCTTCATTCGGCAAGCGAGCAAAATCGAATGCTCTGTCAGGGTTACCAACGTTCATCATCACTTTAAGGGGGATTTCAGGCATAGAATCGATGCGAGACGTCACTACGTCAAAATCGAGCACGTCACCATAGATAAAGCCTGTGTCGCCTTCGGCGCAAGAAACGGTAATCTTGTCACCGTTGTTAATCAAGTCAGTGGCGTTGCCACAGCCAACAACAGCCGGAATACCCAACTCACGAGCGATAATAGCTGCGTGACAAGTACGCCCACCACGATTGGTGACAATCGCTGAGGCTTTTTTCATGATGGGCTCCCAATCAGGGTCTGTCATGTCGGTTACCAACACGTCACCGGCTTGGATTTTGTCCATCTCTTCTATAGAGCCAAGCACTTTTGCCACACCAGCACCAATCTTATGACCGATAGAGCGACCTTCACATACAACACTCGCTTTACCGTTTAGGCGGAAGCGCTCTATCACTTGAATGTCTTCGCGGCTGCGCACTGTTTCTGGACGCGCTTGCACTATATAAAGTTTACCGTCGATGCCGTCTTTAGCCCATTCAATATCCATCGCACGTTTGTAGTGTTTCTCGATGATTTGCGCTTGTTTGGCTAACTCTTGAACTTCGTCATCCGTTAGCGAGAAAACAACGCTGTCGGCTTTATCGATATCAACAATTTCCACCTGCTTGCCATGGCTCAAATCATCTGAGTAAATCATCTTGGTTAATTTACTGCCTAGATTACGACGTACCACTGCAGGCAAGCCTTTGTCTAGCGTTGGCTTGTGTACATAAAATTCATCTGGGTTAACGGCACCTTGCACCACCATTTCACCCAAACCATATGATGAGGTGATAAATACCACATCTTCAAAACCTGATTCAGTGTCAATGGTGAACATTACGCCTGATGCTGCGCAGTCACTGCGTACCATGCGTTGAATACCTGCAGATAATGCCACGCCTTTGTGGTCATAACCTTGGTGTACGCGATAAGAAATGGCACGGTCGTTAAATAAAGACGCATAAACATGCTTGATGGCAACCATCACGGCATCAATGCCCTTTACGTTTAGAAATGTTTCTTGTTGTCCAGCGAATGAAGCATCAGGCATGTCTTCAGCCGTTGCAGATGAACGCACAGCAAATGACGCTTCGTCTCCTGCATCACCTTGCAAGGTTTTAAATGCAGAAGTGATGTCTGCTTCTAGCTCAGGTAAAAACGGGGTGTCGATGATCCACTGACGTATTGTTTTACCCGCTTCGCCCAAGGCAGGAATGTCATTCACGTCCAACGTATCAAGCAAATCGTGAATGCGTGCCTCAAGGCCACTTTGTTCTAAGAAAAGATTAAACGCTGACGCAGTCGTAGCAAAACCACCGGGTACTTGTACACCAGCATTTGAAAGATTCGAAATCATTTCGCCAAGGGATGCATTCTTACCACCGACGACGCCCACGTCGTCCATTCCCAATTGCTGATACCAAAGCACATTTTCTTGCATTTAATTCGTCTCCAAGATGAACTCAATTGTAAAAGCTGCCAACGATGACAACCCCAGATAGTTAGTCAAAATGACGCTCGCTAAACGTCGAAAAAAATTATATTTCTCAAGTGCCTAGCTTTTTACGTGAGGGATTTTAGAATGCAGTTCAGAAGAAAGTAAAATTTAATTTATTTATGTAATTATATTACTACATTGTTAAGGAAATGTTATGCGAACGGCTTACTATATTTCAGACGGAACAGCGATAACTTCGGAGGTATTTGGCCATGCATTGCTGTCATTATTCACGATCGAGTTCGAACATATCACGGTTCCGTTTGTTGAAACTGAAGAACAAGCGAAACAAGTTGTTAAAAGAATATCTGAAAGTTTTCAAGATGATGGTCACCGCCCTTTGGTGTTTTATACGATAGTGAATACCGAAGTGCGCAAAATAATCTCTAAATCAGTGGGCATTAACTACAATTTTCTCGACCAATTTGTTGCCCCACTGGAAATCATTTTGGGCGTGCCTTCAAAACCAGAAAAACATCGAACTCACAGTATTCATGAAAAAACCTATGACATCAGAATAGAAGCAGTAAATTACGCCTTAGCAAACGATGATGGTTCAAATTTACAGGAGTATGACGAAGCCGATATTATTTTGGTTGGCGTATCACGCTCTGGTAAAACACCCACCAGCTTATATTTAGCCCTGCAATACGGTATCAAGGCGGCAAACTACCCCTTCACTGAAGAAGACATGGGAGATATTTTAAAAATGCCCCCTGCCCTCAAACGTCACAAAGACAAAATGTTTGGCTTAACCATAGAAGCTCAGCGCCTGCATCAAATACGTTCTGAACGCCGTGCCAACAGCCGCTATGCGTCGTTGCAGCAATGCCGCATGGAATTACGCGAAGTAGAAAACCTATACCGCAAGGAGAAAATCCCTTTTCTAAATAGTACTCGTTATTCCATAGAAGAAATTTCGGCGAAAATCTTGGCCACCACAGGTCTCAAGCGTAAGAAGTACTAGTAAACAACACATGAGATACAAATTTGGCTCCCAAGAGTTACTCAAGAAAACCAACTGAAGTGTGTTGCTGACATTTTTTACCGTGCAAAAGAATCTGTAACAATTGTCACAACCCCTGTTATTGATTTGCCGTAACCAATGAGTAAGCTGGCCACTATTATTTTAAGAGGCTAGTTTATGTTTACCCATTTCGACCCATCCCTATTTACTTTTTTACAGCAACTAGAAAAGAACAATGACAGGGAGTGGTTCAATGCGAATAAACAGCGTTACGAAGATTTAGTGCGCGGCCCTGCTCTTGATTTTATCAGTGAAATGCAAAAGTGGATCCCGATGATTTCGCCGCATTATGAAGCCACACCCAAAAAAATGGGTGGCTCGTTGATGCGGGTGTATCGAGATGTGCGCTTCTCAAAAGACAAATCTCCATATAAAACCAATGTAGGTATTCAATTTCGCCACGAAATAGGCAAAGACGTGCACTCACCAGGGTTTTATATGCATATAGCCAGTGAAGAGTGTTTCCTTGCTGTGGGCACATGGCACCCGCAACCTGATGCATTGCGCGCTATACGAGAGCATATTCAGCGTAAACCTTCGGTCTATCAAGATGCTATCGAGCACTCCCCCTTTACTGAGTACTACCATATGGCAGGCGATTCACTTGTTCGCCCCCCAAAAGGCTACGACTCCGAATCCCCAATGATTGAAGAAATTAAGCGCAAAGATTTTATTGCTATTTGCCCGCTGGATAAAAAGCAGTTATTGGAAGGTAACGTGTGTGAGTTGGCCGCTACACGTTATGGCCGAGCGCAGCCTTTACAGAAATTCTTGTGTGATGCACTAGGGTTGAGGTTTTAGGGCTGCATTTTTACGCTAAGATCCGGCCTTTGAAGCCGTAGCGCTTAACCTTTGAGGCCTAAGTTTGGCCTTTGAATAACCTTACGCACGCCCACCAGTGACTTTATTGGCACGCCCTTCCTCTTTGGCTTTTTCTGCTCGGCGACGCCGTGCTTCTTTAGGATCGGCAATTAACGGACGATAAATCTCAATACGATCGCCATCTTGGGGAACATCAGTTAATTTGCAGGTACGATTCCAAATACCTACTTTACTTTTGGTTAAATCGATATCATCAAAGCGCTGCAAAATACCAGATGCTTGAATTGCTTCCTCAACGGTATGGCCCTTTTCAACCACCACTTCTAACAAGGCTTGGCGTTCAGGCAGTGCATAGGCTACTTCTAAGTTGATTTGTTTGTCAGTCATGCATATACCTCTTTAGCTCGCTCTGTAAAAGCCACCACCATATTAGCCGCAATCGCATTAAAAACCCGACCAAAGGCCATTTCCACTAGGCGACTCGAAAAGGCAAAATCTAAATTTAATTCAATTTTACAGGCGCTGTCAGAAAGCGCCTTAAAAGTCCATCCTCCGCGCAGTTCAGAGAACGGCCCGTCAACCAAATTCATCCTAATGTACTCACCGCGAGATAACTCATTACGTGTACTAAACCATTGTTTGATCCCAGCTTTTGAAATCAGCAAAGACGCTTCCATGCTGTGTTCATCTGCATGGGTTACTTTTGTCTGAGCACAACCAGGTAAAAATTCAGGATAGCGTTGCACGTCATTTATCAAATCAAACATTGATTCAGCACTAAACGCTACCAGAGCGCTGCGGGTCACATTAGGCATCAATTCCCCTTGAAATGGGTCAGTCGGTTTTTATAGGCGCAAAATACTAGCATAAAATCAGATATCTATTTCAATATCAGTGATTTTTGTTGTACCCCGTTAGACAACCATTATAATACGGCGCCATGAAATCAAAGAAGTCAAAATCAACTAACAACACCATCGCATTGAATAAAAAGGCGCGGCACGACTATATCTTGCAAGATAAAATCGAAGCTGGCATTGAATTACAAGGATGGGAAGTTAAAAGCATTCGTTCAGGCAAAGTCAATTTGTCTGACAGCTACGTTACCTTACACAAAGGCGAAGCCTTTTTAGTGGGTAGTACTATTCAACCTCTTAACCAAGCATCTAGCCACGTAGTATGTGAGCCTTTGCGTCAGCGCAAACTCTTACTCAACAAACGTGAGCTCGACAAACTGATTGGCTCAGTCGAGCGCCAAGGTTACTCAATTCTTGCCACTGCCATGTACTGGAAGAAGAACTGGGTAAAAGTCGAAATTTACTTAGGTAAAGGTAAGCACGAGCATGATAAACGTGATGCCGTGAAGGACCGTGATTGGGCACGAGACAAAGAACGCATGATGAAGCATAAAGTCTAGGCTTTATGCAGACAACCATATGCTTTCATTGCTAAAAAAGGCGCAGCAGCGCCTTTTTTAGCTCAGCTCATCACTAAAACGTTTACGATACCGTTTAGTTAGCTTGGCAGTGCGCACCTGATCCAAAATTAAACTGATAATGGGTGACAACTTCCCTTGTGGGCTTTTCCCCTCGCCTACTCTGCGAATTTGTCTTTTAACTAATGCCATGGTTGCCAAGCCTGACAGGGTTTTGTCTTTCCATGTCACTTTGGGTAAAGCGCTCGTAACACCATGATGATTTTGCCACTGGTTGGGTAAATCAGGGGTAAATGCCAATGCAGTGGCCATACCGACCAAGGCGACGCCTGAGTCAACAACCTTTTGTGCCACGGGCAAGCGCGTGATGCCCCCCGTGGTCATGATTGGCACGGATGAATGCGCACTAATCGCTTGGGCAAATTCTAAAAAATACGCTTCTCGGGCTAGCGTTCGCGTATCTGCTGTGTTGCCTTGCATGGCCGGGGCTTCATAACTGCCACCAGACAATTCCACAAAATCAATGTTCAGCTCACCGAGCATATCTACCACGTCTTGTGCATCTGCCGGCTCAAAACCACCACGCTGAAAATCCGCAGAATTGAGCTTCACAGAAACAGAAAAGCCTGCGCCACACGCCTGCTTAATTTCACGGGTAATGGTTAATAACAGTCGAGCGCGGTTTTCGATGCTACCACCCCAGTTATCATTGCGTTTATTCGTCAAAGGCGATAAAAACTGGGCCAATAAATAACCATGGGCTGCGTGAATTTGCACGCCATCAAAGCCTGCTTCTTCAGCACGTTGGGCCGTTTGTACAAACCGCTTAATCACATCCTGTATTTGCGCTTCATTCATGGCTTTTGGCTGACCAAATAAATGTGAATGCTTACCCATATCAAGGGCCACATCTGATACGGATAACACCTTGCCGCCCATTTTGCTAAACACTTGCCTGCCTGGGTGATTAATTTGCATCACGACTTTGCAACCATTGATTTTCGACTCGTTGGCAAGCTGAGTGAACGTGGTTATGTCGCTGCTTTTTTCTAACGCCAATCCACCTGGGCCAGTCATGGCTAAATGATCTACCATCACATTGCCTGTCAAAATGAGGCCCGCTCCCCCTTCAGCCCATTTACGATACATGGTGAGTAAGGTTTAGGACGGTACCTGTTCAATCGTGGCTAGGTTTTCTTCCATAGCTGCTTTGACTAGGCGATTTTTTACCTTCAACCCACTTGGGAAACGAAAAGAAGAAAATACGCTGTTGTTGGCGGGCGCTTTGGCGCTACTTTGTTGAGGATTGGATTTAGCTGACATAAAACGACTGATCAAATTGACATTGAATTCACTATAACCTTAAAGTCAGCTTTAAGGTCAATAGCATTATAGGTAGTTTCATTATCAGGCTATTTCTCTTTCACCTTTCACCTCTTGATTAATATCTTCGAAGGAAACCTAATGAAAATAGGCGAACTCGCCCAGCACAGCGGTGTTGCGCCCAGCACCATCCGCTTCTATGAAAGCAAAGGGCTACTGAAAAGTGACAGAAGCAGCAATGGTTATCGTCAGTACAATTCCGACAGCCTACGGCAAATACAGCTGATTAGGTTCTCTCAAAGTCTTGGTTTTTCATTAGATGAAATGCCATCTGCCGCCACAGCAGAAGATGGTTTTGATCACGACTTAATCCTTGAGCGACTCGAAGGTAAACGCCAAGAAGCAGCCGCTTTGTTAGAGCAAATACAACGCAAAGCGGACCGCCTAAACAGCCTAATAGCTCTATTGAATGAAAACTGGGCAGAAGGCCAATGCTTACCTGCACAAACCTTAACCAATCTATTAGATGAAGCGAATTATTAGCTGCTTTAACTACGCATATTAGTGATTTCCCCCATGACTGTGGTATACTGCGCACTGTTGGTAGTTTGCAACCAACAACATTTGGGGCTGATTTTGGATTCGACAAGATTCTTGAGGCTTTAGGTGCATGCAGAGGAGCGGTTTGCCTCTTAAAAAGCCGCATTTAAATAGTCGCAAACGACGAAAACTACGCTCTAGCCGCTTAATAACCGGCTAAGCCCTTCCACTCATACTCTTTCTGCTAGTAGAGGTTCGGAAGGTCATCCCAGCAGAATAGCGAGGGAACCTTGTCTAAGGGTGAACCGCGAAACAGTATTAGGCCCGCTATGAGAAATCCTGTCTGCCGGAGTTCAAAATAGTTAAATAAAAGACAGAATAAGCATGTAGTACCGACGGTTAACGTTTTTTGGACGCGGGTTCAACTCCCGCCAGCTCCACCACATTTAGCCCCTAACTTTCAATAAGTTAGGGGCTTTTCTATTTATTGATGTCCACTATTTGTCCACATAAATAAATTTATCGTAGATTCACAGGTGATTACTCGCCTTACTATTTTTGGAATCTAAAGAACTAGAAACACTCTCTAACCAAGCATAACCTTCATCTAGGTTGCTAAAATATTCAACTTCTACATTCCTAAATACTTCATGAGATTTTTGGAGTACAGCTTTTTGAAGTGCGCTGTTATGAACGATGGCTATATATCTCAAGTTATTTTCATCTAACCATAGATTCAAGTCTAAAACAGCATAGTGAATATCAGGGGTAGCTAGCTCCCATTGTGTAAGGTCTCAGATACACAACCAAGGATTACTTTTTAGGTGACTAGCAAGCTCCTTGGTTTCCTCAACCCATCGACTGGCAGTTTGGTAATTCCAAGAGTCGAAAGCCCTAAGGATCAATACATTTCCTGTTGTTTCGAGTTCAAACCTACCGTGTTCAATCATTTTCCACCTCAATAGTGGTTACACCGTGTTATCGCAAATAGCATAATCCTGACCCAACTATAATGATCAATATTATTTTATTAATCACAGATGTGTTTCAGCTTAAGAGCCTTTAAGCGATATAGCCAATTATAACTCCCTCTTTTCAAGCTAGTCGGCAGGACATTACATCGTAATTTTTTACCCTGAATTCAAGACGAAAACCGTATTCACTGCTACATGGTTAGTCAAAAGATCCCCCCTGTTGGGTTTATTCAATGCGCTAACTCTCAATCAGCCAACATGGGCTACTAAACAATAGCGACATTAGATTAGCTGCTAGCCTGAGCGCCATAGAGCCTTTTTTCGACTATCAGCTTATAAACACCTGCAAGCAAAGTTTCTTATTCGTAGTGTCAAACTGAGTTTCCTAAGGATTAGGATTGAGCTTAAGATTAGATGACTTAAAATAGAAATGACTTCAGTGTCTCGTTTATGCTGAGCGTGAAGCTAGTTGCTTATAGACTATGCACTATCAATAAAAACCAAAAAAAAGGCTGCCCATTGGCAGCCTGATCATGAATTAAGGTAGCTAGACTTTTCTTCTGCCCATCACCACTGAAATAACCAGTAGGACTAAAAATACGAAGAAAATGATTTTTGCGATACCGGCTGCAGAGCCTGCAATTCCGCCGAATCCCAACACTGCAGCAACCAGTGCGATAACTAAAAATATAACGGCCCAACGTAACATAACTATTCCTTTTAACAATGAATGGACTTCAACTAATGCTTCAAACGTGCCAACGAATGCGATAGGTAGAAAAACGTATATAAAACGTGGGGTTGAGCACAGTTGCATTGATTAAATACGGGTCTACTCTGCTTTGAAAGCATGAATAATTTTGTTACCTATTTGTAAGATTTTCACGTGTTGTTATTGATGACTAGGGGCTGGTGTGCATCACTCAATACTGTCATAAGGGATTGGATTTAACATCATTAAATGTGAAACATAAGGTAGAGTGAAAAAGAAAAAGCGCGTGAAGAAACAGTTCTTCACGCGCTTTCAATTATATTTTTAATGGTACGAATGGCTGATGATTAATGATTGTCGAAGAAGTCGTCTACCTCGCGCTCTGCTTCTTCCTTAGACTTGCCGTACTTCTCTTGAATTTTGCCCACCAGTTCAGTGCGGCTACCTTTCATTTTATCTACATCGTCATTGGTGAGGTCGCCCCACTTCTGCTGGGCTTTACCTTTTAATTGTTTCCAATTTCCTTCAGCTTGATCTTGATTCATCATTATCTCCTTTGTTGAGAAAATACTGCGAAAATCGCCTGAACACCCATTGCGCACAGACGTGCTTCAATAGGTAAATAGCAATGACTATGCCAGCATGAATACGACAGCGCTGATACGCCAACATGAGTCCGTTAGTGCGATGGCAACATGGAAATGTCAGGATTAAAATGACACGCCAACCTTGTACTCGGGTTAGCAGTCCGTTAAGCCGTATCAGATGAAACCCCACCATCTGAAACTGTCTTGAGCGAGGTAACTTAAAGCGAGGCTCTTTCAGGCTCGGCCATCTCATGTCAGAAAGCATCAATGCAAATGTGATGCTCATTAACAGTGTTGGGCGAAGCCTGTAATGGGTAAAAGCGAGGCCTTCATAGGTGAAGCAGAATGGATACCTGTGCTTTCTTCGGCAGCTTATTCACCACCAGCATAAAGGAGTGTTTTATCATTCGTTGAAGCTCACCGGCTGGTAAGCTGCCGTCCAAAATAACGGTATTCCAATGTTGTTTATTCATGTGATACCCGGGGATGACTGCGCTAAAAACGTCTCGCAGCATAACGGCCTCATGAGGATCACACTTTAAGTTCATCCAATACTTCTTACTGCATTCATTACTGTCCTCCTTACTGCATCCCTTAGTGCACTCGTCACTGGCTTGCACATCGTTAATGCTAGCAATGTGAGTGTTTGCACTGGGAGTCGCCTTGCCCAAAGAGAGGGTAGCGAACATTTTACCTTTAACTTTGAAAACCGCGACCTCAGGTCCAAACGGAAAGTCTTCAACTGTATCAGGGAAGTCTAAAAGCCAGTTACGTGCTTGGGCATAGACTTGGCTGTGTGCTTTGTCTTGGCTATGCATGTGTCCTTCCCCTCATTCTTTTTCTTGCTCCTGTGCTTGCTTCTGTTCTGGCGCTGTTTTTGAGTCTATTTTCGAAGTAGTTTGTGAAGCCGTTATTTTCATTTTAAAACCAGCGTAAAAACAAACAGAGGTAAGGCGTAATATAGCGCTATTTTTTACTTAGGCTACCACCTGTTTGATGGCATTTAGCCAAAAGGTTAAAAGACGCCAGCCGAAGTATTTGCCATTAGCGTGCAATATTATTGGCGCTGACCTTGTCTTTACTTATACAAATATATGGTTCGTAACAAAAACGCTACCTGAAACGCTAAATACAGCGCTAAGTAAAACGTTAATTGAGCACAGCTCAAAAAGGAATATACACATGCTAGGCAAGAAAATAATGAAAATCACAGGGTTACTCTTTGCGTTTTACCTTTTAACAATGAATATTGCGTTCGCTGAATCCATCGACAGAGCCTCTGTTGAAAAACAAGCAACATTAGCCCTGCAAGGGTTTGACCCAACAACCTATTTCAACCTAAGCGGCGCTAAACAGGGTAGCGATGCTTTTCAGGCCGTGTACATGGGTCAGCGCTATTTATTTGCCAATGAAAAGAACCAGCAAAAATTCGCCAATAATCCTGCACAGTATTTACCGCAATTTGGCGCGCTTTGCGCCCACTCTTTGGTAATGGAAAAAGACGTTATTGCAGACCCTTCGATTTACACCATTGAGGCAGGTAAGTTGTATATGTTCGTTTCACAAGAGGCGAAAAGTGAATGGATTAAAGACAGTAGCAAAAACCTCATTGCTGCTACCAAGCACTGGCAGTATAAGTCTGAAAAACGTTTTGAGCAGATTGCAGCCAAAAAACGCTGGAAAAAAGATAACAGCGTTAAGTTGTTTACCTTTTAATTTCTTGATTTGGGCTCGTTTGATAACATACGCGCTCGTCATGAACTTGCTTGATTCTAGGGCTTAGCGCGGGCTCTAGAGAACGACTCAGATCAGCTTAAAAAACCACAAAAAAAGGAGCAACTATGCTCCTTTTTCAATCCGCTTTACAAGATAAACTCGGCGTTATTACACCAAGATGTCACGTACGTTGGCTAAATCTGTTTTGCCATTGATGATTTCATCTGGCGTTAAGCCTGAAATCTCATGGGGAAATACCAACCACTCTGCACTTTCGTGCACAAAGTAATCTGGCACTATGTCAGTTTTATTGTTTTGCGGCTTATAGTAAGGGCAAGCAATACGAATGTTTTTCGGCATATTAGCGCGAGACAACTTCTTAATTTGTTTGATCAGCGCGTCAACACTGCGGCCTGAATCAAACACATCATCTACGATAAGTAAGTCATCTTCCGCATTGGCGTTTTCAATCAAATAATGCAAACCGTGCACTTTAATGGTTTTTGATTGTTGATCGATACCGTAATAAGACGATGTACGCACAGCAATGTGGTCCGTTTCTACTTTTTTAAAGTCGAAGTATTCTTGAACTGCGATACCAATTGGCGCACCACCGCGCCAGATGCCAATAATAAAATGCGGACGAAAACCATCTTCGTACACTTTTGATGCTAAGCGAAATGAATCTTCTAATAATTGCTGAGCGGTAATAAACGTTTTTTCCATCGAAAAACCCTTTGAAGCGTGGAATGCCACTGACTTATTAAGCTAACAAATCAGCGTGCTAATTTTAAATCATCGCCCATTATACACTGAAATCTTGTGATAAGAGACGGCGATTATGGCAAATTTGTGACGAGCTACCCGACTCGGCAATAAAACTATTCATATTTAAGCGCACTGGCTGGGTCAACCTTCACCGCCCGATAAGCAGGGTAAATACTGGCAGCAAAGCACAGCAATAAAGAAAACAAAATAAGCATCACCACTTGATGCCAGTGCATGACTATGGGCAACCCTGCCCCGCCAGTAGCCGCCATAATCGGCACATTAAATAAGCTCAATAAATTGTTTAATTGGCTGACAAGTAACAAACCGCCTGCTGCGCCAAACAGCGTCCCTTTAATGCCGTTGTATAAGCCATTAAACAAAAAGACCTGCATAATTCGCCCTCGCGATAATCCTTGGGTCAGCAAAATAGCGATATCGCCTTTCTTCTCGGTCACCACCATCACCAGCGCCGACACAATATTAAACGCAGCCACCGCGATAATTAACAGAAGCATTAAGGCCATCATGTTCTTTTCCATCTTAACGGCATCAAACAACGGGCCCTGACGCGTGCGCCAGTCGTCGCTTTCAAGGCCAAGCTCATTGACCTTGTCGACCACCGTTTTATATTCAAATGGATCTTGCAAAAATAACCGCGTTTGAGCGATACGGCTGACCTTATTCCGCATCAGTTTAGCGCTGTCATTGATGTTCATTAAAATCACTTTGGCATCAAGCTCTGAGCCCACATCAAACACACCTACCACAGTAAATAAACGCTGGCTCGGCATTTGCCCAAACGGCCCAAATACGCTGCCCTGGGCAGATAAAATGCGTGTTTGCTCACCCACCCTCAACCCTAAACGGGTTGATAATGCTCGCCCGACGATAATGCCATAACTGCCGGGGTTTAAATCGGTGATCTGCCCCACTAACATATTCTCGGCAATAATAGAGTGCTCATGGGTGGTTTGGGGCTCAACGCCTTGAATCATCACCCCTTCTAAGCTACGCGATGACTGCACCACGCCTTCAGACTCAATAAAATCACTGGTGGCGGTTACACCCGGTAATTGCGACAAGCTCGAAATGATCTGCTCGTTTTCCCCCCGCGTATCTACCACTATGTGCGGCGCAATACCGAGAATGCGATCTTTCAAGTCCCCCTCGAATCCGTTCATCACAGACAACACCGTAATCAAAGACATTAAACCAAGGGCGATGCCAATAGCAGAAAAGGCGTTAATAAAGGCGATAAATTGATTACCTTTAGACGATTTTGCATAGCGCAAACCGATAAATGCAGAAACAGAGTGAAACATGCTAGCAATGGACTCTTAGCAAAGGGTTAGGGATAATTCGACGTGCAGGTTACACCATGTGGTGTCTCATTAGGCTGTATTTAGCTAAAGTCTGTTTATGTAAACTGACTTTATTTTAATTGAGTTTGTTTTAACTGACTTTGTTGCAATAAAAGGCACAGCATAAATGACTACAGTCATAATCGTTTAACTCATGGTAAAGTAAAACGTTTTTTGAATAATACGCTCTGGTCATAGCGCAAACAAGGTTACAATGGGCCAAACTAGGGTTTACCACGTAAAATGCTAAATTAACCGTTAGCCGGCCGATAAAGACAGGCCCTCGGGCCACAGTGAATAACGATACTCATTTTCGGAGAATACATGCACGGCATTAGCCTCGAAGAAAAACAGCAACAATTCAATGAATTTTTCACCATAGAGCATGCCATACGGGTTAACTTTAAAACCGTAGCCGCTGGGTTTACCTTGCCCGACGTTGACGACTTAGGGGATCACATGCCCTACGCGTTTCGAGTGGCAAGTGAAGCAACCGCCATTGATGCCCAAGCATTACGTCCACTGCGTAACATGGGAGAACATGCTGTCGAGCTGGCTAACTTTTTAAATGCGCAATCTCGCAAAATTGACCTGTTGATGTCCTTGGTATTACAGCAACAAGACGACCCGAGCTTGGCTTACGAGTCAGTAAAGTTCGGTGGTGGTGGCATTATCGTTAAGTGCGACGAAGTCTACGAGCCTGAGCAAATCATCGAGTTGAAGCTGTTTCTAAAGGAAGAGGCGTCCGCCATTTTTTGCTATGGCGAAGTCATTGAGTGCCAGCAGGTAGGCCAGCAATATCATGTGTCCCTTATTTATAACTGCATTCGTGAAGAAGATCAGGATCTTCTGGTACGTGCCAGTTTACATCTTCAAACAGCGCAATTACGCAAACGCGCCAAGCAACAAAAGAACGACTAATTTAGATGACAGCAAGTATTTTTAATCCGACCTTGGCCAAAGGCCAACGAGACGCAATTCATTGGGGCAATTTACACGGCAGTAGTTTGGCAATGTCTATTGCCAACGCTGCGGGCAAAACGAAAGGCCCTATTCTGCTGGTAACAGCAGACACCCCAAGCGCCATGAAATTAGAAAAAGAACTAAGCTTTTTCTTACAAGGTAAAAATGTACAGGTGCAACTATTCCCTGATTGGGAAACCCTGCCCTACGACAACTTTTCCCCTCATCAAGATATTATTTCACAGCGCTTAGAAACCTTATACCGCCTCACTCAAGCCGAGAACTGCGTATTCATCGTGCCAGTTAATACCTTGATGCTGCGCATGGCACCAACAGATTATCTCAGCAAGTATTTGTTGTTTTTAAAGGTCAATCAAACCTTAGACATCGACTCATTCCGTTCGGGCTTAGAGCGCGCCGGTTATACACACGTTAATCAGGTCATGGGTCACAGTGAGTTTTCAATTCGCGGCAGTATTATCGATTTATTCCCCATGGGCAGTCAGCAACCGTTTCGTATCGACTTGTTCGATAATGACGTCGACAGCATTCGCTATTTCGACCCCGACAGCCAGCGCTCAGGGGATAAAATTGACGAAATTAAGCTGTTACCGGCCCGTGAGTTCCCTACTGACCAAGACGGCATCAAACTGTTTCGCCAGCAATACTTAGAAAAATTCGACGCCAATAATTCTAAAGAGTCCATCTATTACCAAGTTGGTAAAGGCATGATGCCCGGCGGCATTGAATACTACTTACCGCTGTTTTTCGAGCAAAGCGCTACCCTGTTTGATTACCTGCACCCAGACACCTTGCTCATGATGCACGGCGATTTAGCCAAGGCCTGTGACTTTTTCTGGAGCGACGTTAACGAGCGCTACGAGCAACTGCGTTACAACCTCAGTCGCCCGCTTATGGCGCCCTCGGATTTATTTATACGCAATGAAGAACTCTTCGGCGCGTTAAAGCAGTGGCCGCGGATCACCATAGAGCAAAATGCCAAGGAGCAAAAAGCCGGCGTCACCAATTACGACACCCGCACGATTGGTGATATCGCGATAAAATCCCAAAACAAAGTGCCCTGGGCAACGCTTAAGCAACGGGTTGCTGATTGGCAAAATAGCGGCAGTAAAGTGCTGTTTAGCGCGGAATCTCAGGGTCGCCGCGAAAGCCTGCTCGATTTATTGGGTAAAGCAGGCATCAAACCCAAAGCGTTTGAACACCTAGATGCATTTCAAAAAAGCAAAGAGCTAGTAGGTATTACCATTGGCTTGGCCGAACACAGTTTCGTGCTCTTTGAAGACAATAAAGAACTGGCGTTTATTACCGAAACCGAATTGCTCGGGCATAAGATCAGTCAGCGCCGTTTACGTGACAAACGCCAAGCCACTGACGAAAACGCCGTCATTCGCAACTTGGCTGAACTGGCCATTGGCCAGCCTGTGGTGCATTTAGATCACGGCGTGGGTCGCTACCTTGGCTTGCAAACATTAGATGCTGGCGGGATCACCACAGAATACCTCACCATTGAATACGCCAAAGAAGCCAAATTGTATGTACCGGTATCCGCGCTGCATTTAATCAGCCGCTACAGCGGTGGTGATTTAGAAAAAGCCCCTTTGCACAATCTAGGCACCGAAACCTGGAGCAAAGCCAAGCAAAAAGCCGCCGAGCGTGTGCGAGACGTGGCCGCACAATTACTTGACGTATACGCTAGGCGCGCAGCCAAACCCGGTTACTCTTACAAAATTGCCTGGGACGAATACCAAGCTTTCAGCGACAGTTTCCCCTTTGAAGAAACCTTAGATCAGCAACAAGCCATCAACGCAGTTATTCAAGACATGGGAAGCAGTAACGCCATGGACAGACTCGTTTGTGGTGATGTGGGGTTTGGTAAAACCGAAGTCGCTATGCGCGCTGCCTTCATCGCAGCGAATCAAGGTAAACAAGTGGCAATATTGGTTCCCACCACTTTGCTTGCCCAGCAACATTATGAAAACTTCAAAGACAGATTCGCGGACTGGCCATTTAAGATAGAAGTAATGTCACGTTTTGGCAGTGCCAAAGACCAAAAAGAGGTGATGGCTGGTTTAGACGATGGCAAAGTGGATATTGTGGTGGGCACCCATAAACTGCTGCAAAGCGATGTGAAATTTGATGATTTGGGCTTGGTCATTATCGATGAAGAGCACCGATTTGGCGTACGCCAAAAAGAGAAATTTAAAGCCCTACGCTCAGACGTTGACATACTGACCTTAACCGCCACGCCCATACCGCGAACGCTTAACATGGCGCTTTCCGGCATGCGCGACTTGTCAATTATTGCGACGCCACCAGCCAAACGTTTGGCGATCAAGACCTTTGTGAACCAAAGTAGCAAAGAGCTTATCCGCGAAGCCATCATGCGGGAGATTTTGCGCGGTGGTCAGGTGTACTTTCTGCATAACGAAGTGGAAAGTATCGAGCGTACCGCTGACGAAATTGCCGAAATGGTGCCTGAAGCGCGAATTGCCATAGGCCATGGTCAAATGCGCGAGCGGGAACTTGAAAAGGTCATGGGGGATTTTTACCACCAGCGACACAATGTGTTGGTATGTACCACCATCATTGAAACCGGTATTGACGTTCCTTCAGCGAACACCATTATCATGGACAGAGCGGATCATCTTGGCCTTGCTCAGTTACACCAATTGCGTGGCCGTGTGGGTCGTTCTCATCACCAAGCTTACGCCTATTTATTAACGCCGCATCCTAAACGCATGACCAAAGATGCCAAAAAACGTTTGGAAGCCATTTCCTCGCTGGAAGATTTAGGCGCAGGCTTTGCCCTTGCCACTCACGATTTAGAAATACGCGGTGCCGGTGAGTTGCTCGGTGACGATCAAACTGGTCAAATCACCACGGTCGGTTTTACCCTGTACATGGAAATGTTAGAGCAAGCGGTTGAAGCGTTAAAGGAAGGCAAAGAGCCATCACTTGACACCGCCCTTGCTAATCAAACGGAAATCGAATTGCGCTTACCTGCATTATTCCCAGAAGATTACATCAATGATGTAAACACCCGTTTGTCTTTGTATAAAAAGCTCGCCAGCTGCAAAAATGAAAGACAAATCAATGAAGTGCAAATTGAATTGATTGACCGCTTTGGATTACTACCTGATGCCGCTAAGAACCTAGTGCAAATCAGTCAAATGAAATTAGTGGCCAAGAAAGTGGGTATCAATAAGGTTGAAGCCAACAATGCAGGGGGCGCGATTGAGTTCTCAGATAAAACCCAAATCGACCCAAGCTTTATCATTAAACTGATACAATCTCAGCCGCGCATCTATCGATTAGAGGGCGCCAACAAATTGAAATTCAACGTACCAACACAATCCGCCAGTGATAGGCTGCAACTTATCCTGGATATGTTAAATGAGTTTAGCCAGCAATTAAGAGCCGCTTGATGCCAAATATGTTTAGTTTTCTTAACACCAAAAACCAACCGACCGCAGCGCGAAAGCCAAAGCTTGGCATGACGCTGCTCGCCTTAAGCTGCACCTTAGGCCTGCACACTACGGCGCATGCTAACGACTGGTGGTTTGATGTTGAAGTGATTGTGTTTAAGCGAGATATTGCGGCACAAAGTATCGCTGAAAGCTTTGCCCATAAAGCACCAGAGTTTGCATCGCCAACCGCATTCGATTTAGTCAGCGATTATGTTTCACCGGACCTGACCTACATAAGTGCAGGCTTACCTTCGTGTGATGCCAGTGTAGAGGTAAATAAAAAAGAACAACGTGAGCGTCAATTCACTTTAGCAAACACGGTATTCACTGAAACGGATTATTCTTATCTTGATGTACAAGATGAGCCGGCAGCAGACGAAACCACGGCCTTGATTAATCAATTAACGGGCTCGGCGCAAAGTGATCCGACAGATACCGCCAATACTCAGGTCTATTCTGGTGGCGATAATTCCAAGCAAAGCGGCGCACAAGTCACACCCAGCACGAGTCCTACTTTATCAGAGCCAACTTGGGTTAAATGGCAAATTCCTCGATCGTTACCCTGTGCGTTCGAGCAAGACCGCGTGTTACTGGCCGGGCCTTATGACAAGCCTATTGATGTCAAGCAGCCTAAGCGTATACCCATTCATATTGATGGCGTGGAATGGCCGAATCGCCAAAGCCCATACTTGTTGCCAAAATCAGCCCAACAGCTGACAAAACTTGAAGAGCATATTCGCTGGCAGAAAGATCTCACCCCGATTTTGCATTTAACATGGCGCCAGCCAGTGGTATTTGGCAAAGATAAAGCCCGGCCATTCAGATTAATTGCAGGTGAAAATTACGCTCAAGCTTATGACCAAGATGGCCAACGAAAAGTTGAAACGCCATTAAACGAAGTGCTAGACCCACGTTTTATGAACACTCAACAAAACGAAGACAGCATGGAGAAAGGATTATCTAATCAGGCTTTATTCGCGCAAATCAATGCCGCGCTCGCTTCGCCAGAGCCTGCAAAGGTAATTGATTTTAGTCAGGGCAATACTGCTGATGCTGACGCCAGTATCGACGCAGAAGATTTCATTCAAGTAGCAGAGAAACCCCTTTGGCAGGTAGAAGGTGACTTTAAGGTATACCTAGAAAATTTAGGTCGCACGCCCTACTTGCACATAGACAGCAATCTAGACTATCGAGCGCCTATTACCCTGCGCTTACCCGGTGAAACTAATGTGCAACCGAATAACTTTTTGCAAAGCTTTCATTTTGATCAATTACGTAGAGTAATATCTAAACAGTTACATTATTTTGATCACCCTTTGTTCGGCATGGTCGTGCAAATACGCCGTTATGAGCCACCAAAAGTAACTGACAATAATTAAGCGCTAACGTACGAACAGAAAAGCGGCTCATTTGAGCCGCTTTTTTTATGAACGAATTTTAAGTTCGTTAACAGTTATGTATAGGTCAAACCTAAAAAACAGTATTTAAACGCATGTAGTAGTAACCACCTTGCCAATCAACGATGTTGCTTGACCAGTAAACCGCACCACAACAGTCATCGCCATCATCTTTGTCTGGGTATTCGTCAAAGATGTTACGTGCACCCGCTGCAATGGTGACATTTTCACTGATTTGGTAGCTTGCTTCTAAATCGAAGAATACCGTTGGGTCGTATTCTTGGCGCGTTGTTGCATCAGAGCTAATCGCGTTTTCGTAAGAGCCATACACGTTAGCGCGCACCAATAGAGTTAAGTCGTCAAAGCTGTGCTTAGCTGAAGCGACCCCACGCCATTCTGGAATAGCATTCTCTAAATCAAATTGGTCTTCTGCATTTAAGTAAGCTGATGCATCTGAGTCAATTTCCGTTTTGTTGTAGTTAACAGATGTGCTTAGTACGGTATCACCCATGGTGTAAGTCACAACGAAATCCATACCGTTGGTCACTGTATCAAACGCATTTTGGAAATAGTTAACACCACCAATGGTGTTTGCACCAGCAACACCCGCCGCTTCTAGCTTCAAGAAGTTAGCATAGGCATCAGCATCTGTTTCATCCGTGGAAACGTCTAAAGTCGATACTGCGTAGAAACGATCTTCAAGCTCAATGCGATAGAAATCTAATGTCACGTTCAAATCATCAATACTGCCGGTTACACCTAAGCTGTAGTTCAATGATTTCTCAGGTTTTAGCGCCTCAGCACCTAAAGCTTGACCCACTGCACTTAGTGCAGGAAACAAACCCGTTGCGACCGGTAAACCGTCAGGTAAACGTGTTGATACGTTAGTGGTACCTTGCTGGCCAGGCGTTGGTGCTCTGAAACCCGTGCCCACAGAGCCACGCATGTTGAATTCATCACTCAAGGTATATTTAAACGCTAATTTACCCACCAGCTCAGAGCCAAAATCAGAGTAGTCTTCGTAACGCATAGCGGCTTGTAAAAATAAATCTTCGCTTACGTCACTGCTCACATCGGCGTAGATACCGTGCATATCACGCTCGTATTCACCTGAATATTCTGGTGAATAACCTGGAAAACCGTTAGAGCCAACCCCAACTGCGGTATAAACCGGATCATCAGCATTTGAACAATCAAGGGTTGAGCCCCCTGTGATAACCGCTAAACCAGCTGCAGTCGTACCACCTGCATCGTCACAGAATCCCCAAGGATCAGACGTGGCATAAGCGCCAGCAGAGTAAGATGCTTCATCGCCGCCCTTCAGCTCGTATGTTTCTTCCATGTAAGTGGCACCGAAGGCGAACAACACGTCTGAATACAAACCAAAGTCAAAGTACTTGGTGAAATCAGCAGAGAATTGCAATTCTTCGTTAACCAAATCGCCAGGGTGGAACGAGGTAGGCGAGTCAGCTCCCATAGAAGGGTTGATGGTGTTTTTCAAGGTATATTCAATTTCATTTGAGCCATAACGACCACTGAAATCGTATGTCATGCCATTAGCAAACTCACCTTCTAGGCCAGTAACCAATGAGAAATCAGTAATATCACCAAAGAAGCGCGGTGTGAAACCACCAGGGAATTTCTCTAGGGGGCTGTAAATAGAACCATCTTCTTGACGCAAATCTTCTATGGTGCCGTTACCTGGGTAACGATAGTAGAAGGAAGCGTCCCCTTCACTTTCAGAGTAGTTACCAAAAGCGTAGAACTTCATGTCGTCGTTGAATTCGTAACCACTGTTAAAGAAAACACGCGTTGCTGAAGTATTAGGTTGGCCCCAGGGCTGCACCACGTCTTCACCGCCTAAGTTGGCGTTTTCCATACCGGCAACAAAGTCAGGGTCGCTCAAATACGGGTTTGCAGCACCGCGTGGATCGCTTGCATCACCACACCACCAATCTTCACAGTATTGCTCGCCGCGGTTGGTTGAGTCTGAATCTGCGTATTCAGCAGATAAACTCAAAAAGCCGTTGTCACCCAACGAGAAACCAATGTTACCCGTTAGGGTGATTTGCTCGCCATCACCTTCGTAGTATTGCCCCGCGTCAACTGAAAAAGAACCACCTTCATCGTTATCTTTTAAAACAAAGTTAATGACGCCTGCGATCGCATCAGAACCGTATTGTGCTGCTGCACCATCACGCAATACTTCCACGCCTTTAAGGGCAGAAGATGGAATGGTCGCAATATCTGGGCCTTGCGTACCTGAACCACCGATTTGCACAAGTGCAGAGCGATGACGACGTTTAGAGTTTACCAATACTAGGGTTTTATCCGTTGGCATACCGCGTAACGTGGCAGGGCGAATAAAAGATGCACCATCTGATATAGGCTGGCGCTGAAGTGAATATGACGGCACCAGTGTTTTCAAAATATCATTGGTATCCGAAAAAGGCACTGACGCTAAATCGTCTTCACTGAGTACATCGACCGGTACGGGTGAATCCGCTAGCGAGCGAGGTGCACCGCGAGAGCCGGTAATAACCACTTTCTCGTAAGTAGCAGCCGCTTCATCTGGCGTCTGTGTTTCTTGTGCCATTGCTGATGATATTGCCACAGAACCCATTGCGCAGGTCATCAACCCGGTTTTTATTGCTTTGCTAAGTTTATTTTGCTTGAGCATGTGTGTTCACCTTTTTTATTTTTTAATCTTTGCGAGCTAATTAACTTGGCTATTTCCGTTATTGCACAGCCTGCTCTTCCCGAGCAGGACGATTATTGACGCTTACTCTGGCTTGGCCAGTACCACTTCAATTTCTATCAACATGTTCGGGCCACCGGCCAAACCTGCTATTTGAAAAGCCGAACGTGATGGTTTATTTGGCTGCTCCTTCGTACCAAAGTACTTGGTGTATGCTTTCATAAAACCACCAAAGTCCATCTTTCCGTCCATGGTTGGGTCTCCCACCATAAACACCTGCATTTTGACGACATCTCCAAAATCGACGCCTAAGTCTTTAAATGAGTCTTCCAATCGTTTAAACACACTTAGTGCTTGGGTTTCGGTATCGCCGTAATATTCGCGGCTGCCCTTTTCGGCATCAGGATTAACGGGGCCTGGTGTCATACCCGCATGGAAAATTAACGTGGTGTCAGGCGTGACCTCCACTGCGCGAGAAATAGGAAACGGGTTGTTGTTAGGTAATGCGTGACGCGTCACTTCTGCAAAGCTGTTGGCACTGAATAAAGCGGCAGCAGCGGTAAGTAAAATGCGTTTGTTCATGCGTTTGATCATGTAAAAATAACTCCTGGTTTATTTAAGTTGGCTGATATAAGCGGCGAGATTCACCGCATCAGGATCTGATTGCACCATCGAAACAGCGGCTTTCATTTGTTGTCCGTAAATGTCTTTTTGGTCATTACCGCGAATACCTTCACGAAAGTGATTAATTTGGGTAAGTACGTACCAATCATTAATGCCACTCAAGCGCGGCGCGCCTATAGCTTTATTACCGCCACCATCCGCTCCGTGGCATGCAGCGCAGCCTTGATACAAGGTTTTACCCGCATCGAGATCGCCGTGAAGGGTTGCTTCTGGCTTAGGCGATTCGGTTTGACCAATCCAACTCGCAATGGCCGAGATATCACTTGGGGTTAAGTGGCGTGTCATCGCCTGCATTTCACTGCCTGTCACGTCACCGGTGTGGGCACCACGAATGCCTTGTTTGAAATTATTGAGTTGGCGCTCGATATACCACTTTGATAGTCCTCCTAATCTTGGGGCTTGAATATTGGCATTCCCCTTCAGCTGACTACCGTGACATACGGTGCAATACTCAAGACCTTCAGGCGTGATAGCTTCAGAGGCGTGCAATGCACTGGCGTTACCCGCCAGCAATAAAACAAAAAGTGTTGATTTAAGCGACATGACTGGCACCTCCACTTTTGGAGTGAGAACTAACAAGCTGATTGAACTGTTGCAGGGCTTGCTCACTGGAAGCCAGCGCCCCTTCTTGCCAACCACTGTGATGACTAATTTGATCGCCAATCATGAAGTGACGACCTTCTGGCTTTTGCAGTAAGTGATAATACTGATCGAAGTCTTCAGGGCTCATGCGCATACCACAGCCCATTTGATGGTTCATTCGGGCCCATGGAATACTGATACCGTTTTCAATGTACTTGCTGCAGCCTGGGTGGATTTTTTCAGCGGACAACGCCCCAGCGGTGAGTCGCTCTTGCGGTGTCATTTTTTCAAATATGCCACTGACTTTCGCATCCCACGTATAAGCGCCTAATAAAATGCCTTTTTGCGCATGAATGTCATGAGACGGATACCACAGCTGGTTAATAGGGTCGGTGGTATAGCTGATACCGCCGTAAATACCGTCTCGTTCCCAAAAACGCTCGCTCATTTGATAAGCAATTTTAAACAAGTGCCCGCGCTTAACGCTGTCTAAACCTGCTTGGTATGTTTCTGAGAAGTTGTTATCGATACCGGCCATGAAGTAGGCAGGAATATTGTTAAAGCAATAGTCCGCTTGAACGGTGTGCAATTTGCCGCCCTGCTCATAGGTGACTTCTACCCCGTTGTCACGGTTATAGATTTTTTTCACTTGAGCATTAAGTACAGGCTGAGTTTTAAGATTACGTAAGAAGCCTTTAATCACGCCGTCCATGCCGCCTACTGGCTCCATTAACGGTTCACACCAGTCATACAATTCAGCGCCTAATAAACCGCCGTACCAAAACTGGCTGTCGAGCATGGCTTTTAATTCGATTGGCGCATGAGGTTTCGGAAACTCCAACATGCGATCGGTTGTAGAGCCAGCGCGCTCACTGCCTATGTATTTACCGTTTTCGGTTAAATCACCATAGGTCTGAGAAAACTTCATTAATGTGGCCACATCTTCTTCTGACATCATTTGGTCAAAATTATTCGAATCTGCTGACTTCCAAAGCAATTCGGACATCAATCCACGCACATCTGTGTGGTATTCAATAATGCGTTTTGGTTTGCCATCTAATGAGTTGTCATCGTGGAAATACGCCATCTTGCTACTATTAGCTTTGATCTGTAATGGCACATTCAATGCTCTGCAATAGTGCAACAAACGTCTATGGTGGCCGGGAATACGTGCGGGACCGCAGTTAAAGAATAAATTTTCTTGTTTATCGAATTGGCAAATTTGGGTATTGCCCATTTCGTCTATTTTATCACCGTTTCGCACGGTTAGATTACGTCCACCGGGTCTAAATGAGGCTTCTAAAATAGTGCATTGAATACCGGCTTTTTCGAGCTCGAGGGCTGTTGCCAACCCTGCTACACCAGCGCCTAGGATGAGTGCGGTGGGCTGTTCATCTTTCGCTGCGGGCTTGATTTGAACGGGTCCTGAATAACTATCATCAGGCATTAAACCTAAAGCTAAACTTGTTTTAAGTAATGCTGATGAACCACCCGCTGCCCCTACATAACTGAGAAATTGTCTTCGAGTAATATTTAGCATAATCGTTCTAACGTACTTCCTAATTTATCGTTCGATGAGGTTGGAAAATCTGGTTTATATGCTAGCGATACGAAACAAATGACAGAACGCACAATAGTATTGTGCAGCCCCATATTTTTTTTATGACCCATTCATGACAAGGCTTTCAAGGATGTTGAGGGGTAAATAAAGGGGCGAGAGAGGCGTTTTTCTAACAAAAAAGAATAAGTTATGCGGCATCAAAATTGCTTTTTGATAACAAGCAGGACGAAACATTAATCAACATTAGCGATTTTGACCGCGCTAGACACGTGGCTTTTTGGTCACCGAGCATGCGCTCTAGCTAAGAGCAAATGCTACTTAGGCATTTAATTTGCTAATTCCTCCTTAATAAGCGGTTTATTTGAGCAAGATAAGTATTAATTTGGGTATCGAATGAATACAAAACAACTAGAGTACTTTTTGGCTACTGTAGAGCAAGGCAGTATATCGGGAGCATCAAAAGTGCTTGATGTTGCACAGCCTGCCATCAGTTTGCAACTGGCGAACTTAGAACATGAATTGAAAATAAAACTCTTTGAGCGAAATTTCCGTGGTGTGTCACTCACCCATGCGGGCTCTCAATTCGAAGAGCATGCTAGGCTCATTTTAAATCAAATCAATACCGCTAAATTAGACTTGATTGGGCAGCAAACCAAGTGCAAGGGCAAGGTGATCGTTGGCCTCAGTCAATCACTATGTAATGTGCTGTCGGTGCAATTGCAAACTGAGCTAGAGCACCGCTTTCCTAATGTAGAGTTAGCCTTTAGGGTTGGGCCTTCTTATATGGTCGAAAATTGGTTTGCCGAACAGCAAATTGATATTGCTCTGTGTTACAACACCGACTTAAGCAAACATGCCGCCAGTTCATTGCCTCTTATAAGCGAAAATTTGTATTTGTATATTTCACCACGACCTAAAAACCCCAGCTACAGTGAACTTTCATTGTTCGGGTCGATTCCATTTGAGTCGCTACAAGATTACGAACTCTTTATGCCAGACAGACGTGACGCTCTGCCTAAATTGCTTGAGGAGCAAGCCCAAAAGAGCGGTATTAAATTAAAAACACGCAACGCCTTTGGACAACTGATGACCACATTACATTATGTTTCTCAGGGTTTTGGCTTAGCCATTTACCCTTCATCAGCGACGTGCCACTTAGAAGCGAGTCATCAAATTCGAGCCATTAATATCACGGAGCCAGAGTTAAAACGTGAGGTTTATTTGCGCTTAGCCGAGCATCAGCATAAGAATCCCGCCGTTGCTGCTGTGTTTGAGCTTATTCGTGAAACCGCCGCAAACTTGCATGCTGATAATAGCTGGCGAGGTGAGTTGCTAGACAATAAATATCAGCAACCTTCGGTCATTAACATCGAGTCAGCTGTGGCTGGCTAAAGCTACTTAGCCTCAGCTAACGCCACAACTCAAATAGGCACAATGGTTTGCCCTAGCGCATTAATTCAAGTGCTTGGGTGCCTGTCATGCCCGGTTCAACGCCTAACGCTCGTGCGGCTTTTGAAACCAATAACACTGGTTTTTGCAGCATATCTTCATGGGTTTTTACACCTGATACAATCGCGCACGCTTCACCTGTTTTATTACACGTGTTCACATCCACATAACCGCACGCTAATAAACCTTGTTCACCTTGAACTGTGAGTAAGGGTAATTTCAATTCGATACGCTCGCGTTTAAGCTCACCCCAGTCAAAGGCTTCCCCTTGCGCTGTAGCAGTAAACATTAAGCCTAACGCGACACCCAACAACTTACTCATATTACTACTCCTGCCTTATCTTATTTATCATTTTAAAACGCAGGCTTTTGCAGTATTGATGCCATTCGGGCAAGGCGCGCTATTCAATGAAAATGCCTAAGTGAATGATATATATGCACCAATTTAGAATGTGATTATCCCTTAGCTGCACTTAAATGCAGCTAAGGGGGTTTATTCATTTGTTATGCATGGGCGTGTTTGTGAAACAGAGGTTGGCTTAAATGCTTGAATAAACGGCGGCGTAAATGTGAGCGTACGTGAGCTAACATCTCGTACCTCAGCGCAGCAATGCATAACAGATCAACCCTACTATGCTGGAGATCAAAAAGCTCAAAATAGCCCCTTCTTTGACCATGTCTTTAATGGTGATTTCCCCAGTGCCATAAGCAATCGCGTTGGGTGCGGTCGCAACGGGGAGCATAAAGGCACAGCTAGCGGCCATGGCTGCGGGGATCATGAATAAAGCAGGGTCATTACCTGAAGAAACCGCGGCAACGGCGAGAATAGGCATCAGCAAGGTCGCGGTTGCTGTATTACTGGTGATCTCAGTTAGGTAAGTCACGATTAAGCAAATAGCTAAAATAACCATCACCAGCGGTAAATTCGTCAAACTTAGTAACCAATCCCCTAAGATTTGGCTTAACCCTGATGCGCTAAAGCCCTTAGCCAGAGCAATACCACCTGCAAATAACAGCAGTATGCCCCAAGGGATCCTTTTGGCTGTTTCCCAGTCGAGCAGTCTGCTTCCTTTACCATTAGGCACGATGAACATCACAACTGCAGCGGTCATTGCGATGGTACTATCACCCGCATACGGTATATCAAACCAACCGCTCCAGCCGCCGAAAGGCTCATTGCGCGTTATCCATGCTAGGGCGGTTAATCCAAATACCCTCAAGGTACGAGACTCTTCTTTTCGCCACGCACCCAATGTAGGCAATTCAATATCGTGCTCTAGGGTCACGTTGCGGGTTAGCCACAGGGCGATAATCGGCAGGCTAACAATAACCACCGGTACCCCCACTTTCATCCACGCCAAAAAGCCAAACTCTTGCCCTGTTTGCTCCTGATAAATAGCGGCAAATATCACGTTGGGCGGTGTGCCAATGAGCGTCCCTAAGCCGCCGACACTGGCAGAGTAAGCAATGCCTAAAATCAACGCTACTTTTAGCTTTGGGTTATCTACGTGTGACAGCACAGCTAATGCCATGGGCAGAATAATCAGCACCGTGGCCGTATTGGATATCCACATACTCAAGAAACCGGTCGCCAATACAAACCCCATCACTAATCGCCTGCCGCTACTCACGCCTACCATGCGTACCATATACACGGCAAGACGCTCATGGGCGCCGCTGCGCTCTAGTGCGGTTGATAGCATAAACGCCCCCATCAGCAGCAAAATTACGTGACTGCCCAATGCGGATGCCGCTGTGCCATGGTCTAGCACGCCAAACAAGGGTAGCAATGCGAAAGGGACGATAGAGGTAGCAGGAATAGGTATGGCTTCACTGACCCACCAAATAACCGTTAACGCAGTAATAGCTGCGGTCACTGCCGGTAGGTATTCGACTTGGGAGTATCGTAAATAGCCGTAAAACAGGATCGCCAGTAAAGGGCCAATCAAAATAAAGTGCTGACGGGTTAATCGCATAACATTCGCTATCCTAATGCATTGCCGGAAGCAGGCATTTATCTGACGTCGCCCAGTTTACACTGTAAGAAGGACACATGGGCATCGGCCCCTCATTTACATTAATTGTAATATGCTTCTAAGGTGCGCTGGGCCGCAGTGTAAGCATCTGTTTTGATCAGAGCATCAAAGTCAGCACTGGGCGCTTTAGCGAGCTTCGTTAGACGCGGATTTATGGGTAACTCGCTCGGTAAGCTATCAATAACCTGTGCTGCAGCGTCAGGGTTATTACATACCAACACCATGTCGCAACCAGCGTTCAGGGCAGCATTTGCTCTGGCGGCAAAGTCGCCAATAAAAGCAGCCCCTTGCATCGACAAATCATCGGAAAAAACCACACCGTCGAATTGCATCTTTTGGCGCAAGTAGGTTTGTAACCAAACTTTAGAGAACCCTGCTGGCATGTCATCCACTTGTGGATAAACCACATGCGCTGGCATCACCCCATCAAGCAAACCCATGTCGTTTAAGCGGCTAAAAATTTGCATATCAAGCTGAGTGATTTGTTCAAGGCTACGGCTATCTACCGGCATCGCAATATGCGAATCTTCTTTGACATTGCCATGCCCAGGAAAATGCTTACCTGTGGCCTTCATCCCCGCTCGGTGCATGCCTTTGATAAACTCGCTGGCAAGTTGAATCAAGGGTTCTGGCTGGGCATGAAAAGAGCGATCACCGATAACATCCGATACACCATTTAAATCAAGCACTGGGGCAAAACTTAAGTCGATATCAAATGCGAGGCATTCAGCCGCCATTAGCCAACCAAAGGTATTGCAGTATTGCTGTGCCTGACTCAAATCCTCATCACTACGAGCGTAAATAGCCCCCATTGCAGGAATAGCGCTGAATCCGTCACGAAAACGTTGAACACGACCGCCTTCATGATCCACCCCGATCAAAATCTTGTTGCGTGCAGCCAAACGAATTTGCGCAATAAGCTCTTTGAGTTGTTTTTGGTCGTAGTAGTTACGACTGAAAAGGATAACGCCACCCACTAACGGATGGTCTAGCAATTCTCTGTCTTCAGGGGTTAACTCGTAACCTGAGACATCTAACATTATTGGACCCATGTAACATCTTATAACTTGTTGAATTAAACGCACTATAAGAGAACAGCAACATAAAACAAAGCCTCAACGAGCACCTTACTTGATTAAACCTAAAATAAAATTGCAGATGATGCCCTAGCCTCTCGCCTATTTTGCCGTTCGCGCACAAATTGAGCGTTAGAACTGTTAGAGAAATCATAGACATAAAAATGTATGACATTCCGCGCTATGGATGATTATACTAACCCAAATCGGTTATTTTAATGAGTTGTTATGGGTTTTCACACCGTCGGATTGATAGGCAAGCAAGGGCATCAAGGAGCGAATTTAAGCTTACAGGCTTTGATTGTTTATCTTAAACAAAAGGACTGCCGAGTGATTGTGGAGCAAAGTTGTGCTTCTCAGTTAAAAGGTAACGGATTTGAAATTGCCGATCTGAATACCATAGGAACCCAAGCTGATTTAGCCATAGTGGTCGGTGGTGACGGAAATATGTTGGGTGCCGCTCGTGTTTTGGCTAAACACAATGTTGCTGTGGTAGGCATTAACCGTGGTAACTTGGGTTTTTTAACCGACATCAATCCAGATGACTTTGAACGCCAGCTCGATTCCATCTTTGCGGGCGAATGCCAAACCGAACAGCGCTTTTTACTTGAACTTGAAGTATATCGAGACGCACAACTACAAAGTACCAATTCAGCAGTAAACGAAGTGGTAATGCACCACGGCAAAGTCGCCCATATGATGGAGTTTGAAGTTTACTTAGATGAAAACTTCGTGTTTAGTCAACGCTCTGATGGCCTTATCGTTGCGACGCCGACAGGCTCAACGGCCTACTCGTTATCAGGCGGCGGCCCAATATTAACCCCTAATTTGGACGCCCTGAGCTTAGTGCCTATGTTCCCACATACCCTCAGCGCTCGACCAATTGTTGTAGATGCAAATAGCACAGTGCGTATTAAAGTATCACCAGAAAATAAAGACAATTTGCAAGTCAGCTGCGACAGCCATATCGTGCTCACCGTCTTACCGGGGGATGAAATCATTATTCGTAAAAACCCCGCCAAATTATCCCTAATTCACCCCAAAGATTACAATTACTTCAACGTGTTACGTACAAAACTCGGCTGGGGAAGTAAACTTTACTAGTGGCATCACCAGAATAAATTTTAGACAACTGTAGGTTGCACATAAAGGTATCATTTAATATTTCAAGAAGTTGTATACATTTCAAAGAGTTAATTATAAATGCACAATTAAGGTGTCAGTGAATTTCCATGTAGCGGCGTCAGTGGGACTAAAAACTCCACTTAATGCTGTCTGATCATCCCCCAGTTTCGTAGACACTTAACTTGCCTGTGAATATGTATTTTCATATTCATCTGGAGATACATGACCAAGATGGCTGCGTAGTAGAGTTCGATTGTAAAACACTTTTATGTAGTCAAAAAAATCTGCTTTAGCTTAACTTCAAGTTTGCGTGTTACTTTTTGCTCTACCAATTGGCTAGCAAGCACTTTCGCCTTACTCACCCAGTTATAGAGAGATTTATCTGATATACCTCAACGCTTAGAAACGGCAGGTAAGGAATTGCCTTTTTCAACCACTTGGCGAACGGCTTATTGTTTAAATTCATAGGATTATTTGTTATTCATAACACTTTTTTACCTTACTTCGGTTTCTAAATAAAAAGTGTCCACAGAGTTAGGGGAAGGTCAGCATTTAAAATTAGTGGAGCGCGAAGTGTTGGCACTAAGGCATGGCTACTTGTGGCAGTGGCAGGATCATGTTTGTTTAGATGCTAGAGGATATTTTAAATGATTGCATACCCAGTAACACAGGCAACTATCTTCACATGAAACTTTTCGCACGCTTCGCAATGTTTAAGACTATTTAAGCATTAAGTTGGAAACTACCAGGCCATACAAAACTTTCTTAATTCGACATTTAAAAAACCAATCTAGTAAAAATATAGCTATTAGACAGGGCAGTAAATACCGCTGAATCGATAAATCCCCCGTTCACATTGTGTTCAGTCAGTATTTTAACTACTGTTCATCTTACGGTAGTTTATTCTGTCTTATTAGTGCGCATATAAATGCTTGCTGTACTACCTTATCAGGGAATTTGATGCGCTTGACCATCTAGGAGATATCTTATGAATATGCTTTTTTCCGGCGTAGCCAGTTTATTGCTCGTAGCAGTCATCTATATTTATTCTGCAAATGCAGATGCTAGCGGACGTGTTGCAGATTGCCCACCAGGCTATACCAATATTGGTTTACTCTGCTCCCGGGGTGCCGACACTTATAGTAACCCGTCTAAAGTCGCTGATTGTCCTAGTGGTTATACCAATATGGGACTGACTTGCTACAAACCTCCGTTCTCATCTAAAGGGCTCAGCAGTATGAGCTGTAAAGACGACTGGTTTCGCACTGGAGGGCGTTGCTATAAAAATTGCAAAAGTGGTTACACTAGCGTTGGCGAGGCATGCATGCGGGGTGTGTCAACGCTGACTTCGGGGAATATGTCGTGTAAACCTCATGAAGTGTTAAATAAAGAGATCGGTCGGTGCTATATTCCACAAGAACCAGGAGAAAGTTGCTGGGCTGACGCTCCGTGTGGTAATGGCTTTAAATGCCAACCGATTGCGCAACGTTGTGTTCCTGATGATCTGCCTTTATCGTCTAGTCAAATGTGTTCAGCCTTCAAAGTCGATGATTTAGTCAAGGCGGCTAAAAATGCTAATACCACCATGTCATATGGCGGTGGTACAGCATCTTCTGCAGGTGGGGCATACAGTCAAGAAGTTGGAACCGTGTATGGGCAAGATGGTGAGTTTGGTTGCTATGTAGCGGTATGCACTGGCGGAGTGTCTGATCTTTCAATCGCTAACTTTGCGAACTTTGGCCTCTTTGACGAATTTAGCAACGTAAGTGGGTTAGCCATCGTTTCTTCACAAGGGGCGTCTGTACCTATTATTGAAGCTGGCTTTACTACCGCTCAGGTGCTGAGCACGAAAGGTCAACTCATCGGTTCGTTGAATAGTTTATCAATTGGTGTTGGTGTGTCGCCGATTCAGGTTGGCGTTATGTCATGTTATACAGAAGTCGTTGACGGCAATAAGGGAATCGCTGAATTAAAGGACTCAGTTGATAAAGCTGAGGCCAAAGCTAAAAATTTATATGAAGATAATGCAACCGAGGAAATTGTGACGGCGCGCAACTTTCTGAGCATTCAAAATCGGTGGAAACAAAACCTGTTTTTAAACAACCAAAACGGACCTTTGTCAGCTTCAGTAGTTAGACCTAATTGGCACAGTGCACGATGGATAATTGAGCCCGTGAAAGGGACTCAGTTCATTAGAATTAAAAATTACTGGAAACAAGAACTTTACATACATAATCAGAACGGGCTAGTCACAGCAGGAAAGATAAAGCCGGGATGGTGGAGCGCACAGTGGCAAATAGAAAAAGTGCTAAACAGTCGCTACGTGCGTTTTAAAAATCGCTGGAAGTCAGATCAATACCTACACATTCAAAACGGAGAGATTGAAAGTGGCAAAATTAAGTCTGGTTGGTGGAGTGCAATGTGGTTAATGAAATAGGCTAGATTTGGTCCCGATGGTTTTTGTGAGACTTCCATTATTACTGAAATAATGGAAGTCAACGCTAAACAGAAAGTAAACTTACAACCTAACTACAGCGATCAAATGTTAATGACACCAACGTGCTCTGGGTAACGCAGTGGACGCTAGTTTACGGAGAAGTATATGATTTCAGCTATCTATTCCATCATTAATGCTAGTTTTTATACAGTTCAGGTTTTCTATAATGAACATTGCTGAAGCAAGTGAGTTATTGATGTCTGGCGCTAAAGGCGTAAGTACGTGGAATCAATTACGCTCATCTAGGCAAATCCATGCTATGGACATCGTATTCGATTTTAACCCCAATTTCGATAAACCGATAGATTTACGTGGCGTAGATTTAGGCGGCTGTTGTTTAAAAGGATCAAATCTTTCAGAAGCTGATTTAACGGGCGCTCATTTATATCAAACCGATCTAGAAAACATAAATCTGTCTAGAACTATTTTTACTGGTGCACATCTAGTTGAAGCTAATTTGTCTGGGACTACTCTGGATGACGCAATTTTCGAACGAGCAGATTTGCGGCAAGCACAATTTTGTAAAGCACACGGAGCAGCTCGGTTTTCACATGCACAAATGGATCGTATTGATATGTTCGGGGGCATATTCGATGGCTCTGATTTTAGTTCTGCGACATTAGTAGATGCACGACTTGAGAAAATATCAGCAATGGGTGCACATTTTATTAGTAGCAATCTACTAAGAGCAAACCTCAAGAATGCTAGGCTCAACAGTCCAGAATCATCGTTTAATCCTGCAAAAACAAGATTTGATAAGGCTGACTTATCTCAAGCAGATTTATCATTTGCTAATATGTCTTTTGTAAACTTAAGCGGTGCTAACTTATCTTACGCCACCCTTAACCATACCAGCTTAAATCATGCCAATCTTGAAGAAGTAAGCATGATCAGTACTGCGTTAAAGGGTGCAACCCTCACTGGTTCATCTATCTATGGCATTTCAGCCTGGGATTTAAGTATTGACGAAAGTACCAAACAAGGCGATCTCATTATCTCTAGATTCGGTGAGACAGTAATTTCTGTCGATGATCTAGAGGTTGCTCAATTTATGTACATGATCATACATAACGTGGGGTTAAGGCGTGTTATCGATACCATAACGTCAAAGGTTGTGCTAGTGCTAGGTCGATTCAGTGAGGCTCGAAAATCAGCCCTTGATGCCATTAGGGTTGCACTTAAAAGTGAACAATTTGACCTTGTACCTATAGTTTTTGACTTTGGTAAACCTGCGAGTCGAACCACTGCAGAAACCGTATCTACCTTAGCAGGTATGGCCAGGTTTGTCATTGCTGACCTATCAGATGCTAAATCGGTATTGCAGGAATTGGGGGCAATAGTTCCAAGCATGCCCTCTTTACCGGTTCAGTCGGTGATTTTAGACACTCAACAGGAACCTGGGATGCTTGATTTTTTGAAACGCTATCCTTGGTTTCTTGAAGTGCAAAGCTATGCTGATGAAGCGGACTTAATTAGCCGTTTAGACCAAGTGATTTCCCCGGCAATGAATATGTCCAAACAAATTCGCGACAATGGGCAGTGAGTGAATAATGAACAAATTTGCACCACTCAAATACACTTCTGAACAGCAAGGCACGCATATAGAAATTGAGTTACCTTTTGTAGTTGGCATTATGGCGGATCTAAATAGATCGGCTGTACAATCTAAAGTTCCCTTCAAAGATAGGCAATTCATAGCTGTAGACTCAAATAAAACTAAAGAATTTTTTGATGTTGTAAAGCCGTCTATAATTGTGAATTTAACAAATCTAGGTTTTCAAATTTTAATTTTGTTTCGTTCATTTGAAGATATTCAGCCCGCCCGACTTGAACAGAATATAGAACACGAATTAATAGAGTATGACGCTTTAAATTTGTCTAAAACCGAAATGCACAACGCTCTAAACGAAATATTACAAAACGAAGGTTTACATCAGTTACTTGGCTCATTGCGCGGTATCTACCAGCTTTTGAAAAATAAGCCTAATGAGTCCAATTTGGTAATTAAAGTGTTGGATGTGAGCAAGGAAGAGCTCATAAATGAGATTAACTTAGGTGTAACACAAGAAAGTTATCTATACCGTTTAGTGTATCTACAAGAATATGGCGCATTTAGAGGTACGCCTTACTCATTGGTGCTAACAGACTTTGAGTTTAGTCAAAATGATACAGATATGAAAGTCATGGAATACTTAGCACTTCTTGGAGTGAAAGCTGATTGTGTTTTCTTCTTAAAAGCTGCATCGACAATATTTGGTGATAGTTTTCAGCATGAATGTTCAGGTTGGACAAAAATTGATACTAACTTTAGCTCAGCAGAGTTTCTGCGATGGCGTGCTTTACGTGATCATGAATCTTCGAGATTCATTGCTATGGTGGCAGCATTAAGACACGAAAGCACGGTTAACCATCACGACATTGTCAACCCAGTTTTTGCGGCTGCGCTTAATTTGATCCCGTGTTTTACGGGCACTGACTTGTGGAATTTCACAAACAATAATAATGTGCCTTTTTCTGAAACTGAATCAATAAATAAACAATCTATTAAGGCACTTGGACGCTTAGGCTTTAATACAGTGAAACCTAATACACACACTTTACTAACTCCCGTTAGCGGCATAGTTGCATTGCATGCCCCCAGAAAATATTTTGAACAGAGCGCCAATGAAATTGCTAGTGTAATGGTTTCAGTACCATATAATCTATTTGCTACGGCTTTTGTTCGATATATTACGATAATTATAAGAGAAACACTTGGTCAAAACTTGGATATTGACACGCTAACTAGAATGGTAAATCAATGGCTCAAATTTTACATTGATGACCGGGTTAACCAGAAACATACTAGTATTGATTTACTGAAGCCGCTCTCTAGAGCAAGCGTTTCGATTGAAGAGGTCGCTGGCGTGCCGGGTGTTTATAAAGGTCGACTCAAGATACAGTTAAGAATCGAAGAATTCGAACATTTACCATGCACACAACATGAATTCAACGTACTAAGCATTTATTGATAATATATTTTTCCAATTTTACATAGCGGATGAACAATGAAATCGACTGAGGTGAATATCAAATTGTATAGTGGACTTGATCCTGCCACTTACGGTTCAAATAGTCAGTATAAGACTCATCTTTTTGAACAATACAAAGTGTACTTAACGTCCGCGGAAAATATTAGCGATAGACGTCAGACTGCCAATGCCTTTTTCGTGTCGCTCAACGCAGCGCTTGTATCTCTACTTAGCTATTTGTCTTTGGGTAATTCAAACTCTTTCTGGTTTATTGCAATTGTTGGCGCTACGGTTTCATATATGTGGTATCGCTTAGTGAGATCCTATAGAGATTTAAACAGTGCAAAATTTAAAGTTATCAATGAAATAGAAAAAGCACTTCCTATTAGACCTTACAATGCTGAGTGGGAAGCCGTAGGCAAAGGTGGAAAACCTGATTTATATATGCCATTTACAATCATTGAGCTTTACATTCCTCGTGTGTTTATTTTACTCCATGTATTTGTCTTATGCCTTTGCGTTTATACAGCTTTGCCACATTGATCTACTGATATTGTAATGGTCAACTCCAACCGGACACTTTCTTTTGAGATATTTCATATTTAATCGATGACATATTGCCATTTGCTGTATGCAACCGATCTTGGTTGTAATATTTCATATAATCAGCCACATCTTGCTTCATATATTCACGAGTCGATGAGCTGTTTTTAATATCCAATCGTGTTTTAAACTCCCAAAAAAACCGCTCAACCACTGCGTTATCCCCCCCACAGCGCCTAATGATGCGCGAATGCCATACCCTTTTAGCAGCGTACTAAAGCGTCTGCACGTATATTGTAAGCCTAGATCACTATGGAATACGAGTTCCGCCTTAGGCTGCCGCAGATTAGCTGCTTTGATAAGTGCTTTACTTATTAAGTCAGTGGTCATTAATTTTCTATTTGCCATCCCACACTACAGCGAGAGGACAAATCCATCACGATAGCCAGATACATCCTGCCTTCTGCTGTTTTCAAATAAGTAATGTCGCCAGCCCAAATCTCGTCGCTAGCGAGCGGATTAAAGTTTTTGATTCAACAGGTTATTCGCCACTTTATCGCTATGTTTGCGCTTAGTTGAGACCTTTGAGGCGATGCGCTGCTTCACTTTTAGTTTCAATTTCTTCATCAGTTTGATGTTGCGATATCGACTGATTTTATAGCCAATTTCGTTCAGTTTTTTAGATAACTCTCGACTCCTCAAACTATCTCTACTGGCTTTGAACAGGGCTTTAACTTGAAGATAAACGATAGTTCGTGCTCCGTAATCAATTGGCCAGGCCGAGCGCACCAAGCGTAATATGCTGACTTACTGGCCTTCATCAAACGACACAATATACGTACAGGATAGTGTGCGGCTTGTGCCTTTATGAAATAAAATTTTATCTCATTTCTTTTGCGAAGAAGGCACTGGCCTTTTTTAAATCTCTTTCTCTGTGCGCAATTCTTTATTTTCTTTACGCAGGCGTTTTAATTCATCCCGCTCATCCTCTACAAGCACTTCGTCCTGAATTTGCTGCACATGAAGCTCTTTCCAGCGGTAGAGCATATTGGCCGTTATATCTAATGATTTAGCGGCTTCAGGGACAAAATAACTTTGCTCTAAAACCAAAGCAACGCCCTCTTCTTAAAATTCCTTTGGGTTCTATTTATAACTACGTTTATGTGTCATGTTCACACCTTAATATTTGACGGTTAATTGTCTCTTATTGGAGTGTCCGGTGCTATTTAACCAGAACAGTCAGTATGGGTGAGGATGCCTGCCATATACACCAAAATCACGGTGCGGAAAATTGGTCAATGCTACGTCACTTAGCGTTAAATATGTTGCATGCTGGGTCGTCAAAAGGCAGCATAGCTACAAAGCAAAAGCGTGCTTGGATGAAAGCCAATTATCTGGAAGCCATATTAACAGCATGATCAATAAACAAGCATTCATGCGCTTGTCCTTATCCACAACCAGAGTAACTAAACTAAGCACCACTTAGAGTCAAAACGTCAATACAAGCTTTCATATATTAGTCCCATAATTTGCTCATAGATATCAACCTATCTTATTGATTTATAAACTTTATATAGAATATTAAAAATGACACTTTCAATAAAACCTACAAATGTAGGTTGCACCTAAAAGTGTAATTGGCAGGTCTTTATATTTCAATGATTTAGGGTGAAATTTGCATTTGGGCACTGGCTACTTTTACATCTAACGCCGTAACTAGCGCTAAATTTTGCGCTTAATAACGCAACTAACCTAAAATAATAGCTCAAACTAAAAAACTCGGTGATATTTTGAAAAAAAGAAACGCAAGCGGCTAAACTTACGCTTTGACCAGAATAGGAAATTTTGAGATATTGGCGAGAATTGACAGAGTAATATTGACGAGGCTGTAAGTTATGAAAGCGGTCAACGTTTTAAAATTTGTTTTTGGTTTCGTTTTTTAGTTTTACCGCTATTACAAGTTATGTCGTTTTGTGATTTTTATATTTTACTCGGAATAAGCCGTGCAGTGTTTCTTAGCTTGCAACACGTTCATTTACACCATCAGTTAAGCAACCGAATAATAGCGATTCGACATCGTTATTACGTTCGAAAATGTAAAAGCCCTTACCGCACTCCATGGCTAATGTCTGCTTCTGTCACTCAGACATCAGTTAGCTTCATGCGAATAGTATCTATAAATTTAGGGGAAGATCAGCTTATACGTTGCTAGGAAAAAGCTTGTTAATGGTGAAGACGTCCATAAATTATTGAGTAGTAATATTAAGCAAATCATACCGATTTTCTTAGATCAGTAAAAGTTAGTCGGGCGCGAGTGGTTTATAACACAGTCCCACCAATTACCGCCCAAGGCAATACAATGGCAAGCATTACTGCACCTCGTAACATCACCGCCCGCAAGAATACATCCAATAGTGCAAGCATTTTCTGACCGGCGGACGGCCTGAAATTCATTGCTAATATTTGTTTCTTTGTCACAGTTGCATTCAGATTTAGAAGTGGAAAGTAGATTTGACTGGCAATGTTTACACTTAATCGCCGCGGGTTTAATATCTTCCTTGCAATATGGACATATTCCTTCATGAGCTGGGCGTATCGCTTCCAACTTGCTATGACAGTGTCTACACTTTGTTGCACCAGATTTTACATCTTCCTTACAATACGGGCATGTGGTTTTCTTATCATCGGTCATAACAATCTCCATGAACTGCCCGACCATTCCCCCTCTAGCTTACCACTTCCAGTGACAAGCCCGTAGTGATGTCGAGATTCCCACTACTTGAAAAGTGTAGGTTATACAAAACCAATTCGCCATTAAACACTTGAGTATTTGCATTGTCTCTTCTATGAATTCAACTATTTTTGGAAGATTATCTTTTGTCCGCAGGCCCGCGAGCAAGATTTCCACTGGCTTGACTTGTTATGTTTCGTTTTCATCTAACCCCGAATTCAGATAATTAGTGCACCACTCATGCTTAGTTGGGGATAGACGAACAAGTGCCTGTTGGTAGTATTCTTAACCGGCCAAACAAAAAGAGTATTACCATGAGTTACAAGTAGTTGATCGAAGGACAAAGATAACAGATAGAGGCATACTTGCGCGAGGGTTTCAGTTATCGGGAAATAGGAAAACGGTTGTGTGTCACACCACAGCCGGAGTCCCATACCTATTAGCACTGCAAAAACCTTATTCACTGAATTTACCAATAAACGTTTGATTCCCAATAATCCATAGAATTAAGAGTTTTGCTTCAAGCCCTTTAAAACCTTTTGTAGTTTCTACTAATACCTTTGAATAAGGTGAAAAATGACTGCAAGAAAAAACAATTACAGCCTAACCACTCAACCTTGAGCCATGTAGAGTAGGGTAAATGTCTAACTAGTGTTTGAGAATTACTTGAGTTGCAAATATTTATTGATCAAAATCCAGTCCAATATTTAGCTATCCTATTGATCTATAACAATTACACTCAATTATAAAAAAAACACTGCAACTAAAACCTACACAACTACTAGACAGCCTTCAAAATATGTATATATTTACAGTTACTGTATATTTGAACAGGCATTTATATGTTACTTCATCTCTCTATTCGAAATTTTGCTGTCGTTAAATCCCTAGACATCGATTTAGCCCAAGGTATGACGGCGGTCACCGGTGAAACCGGCGCTGGTAAGTCCATTTCAGTGGATGCATTAGGCTTGTGTTTAGGCGACAGGGCCGAAGCGGGGTTCGTGCGCAGCGGTGCAGATAAAGCTGAGATCTGTGCATCCTTTGATGTGAGTAAATTGTCACTTGCTGCAAAGTGGTTGAAAGAGCACGAATTAGACGACGGTGATGATTGCCTAATCAGGCGAGTCATCTCTAGCGAGGGCCGCTCAAAAGCCTTCGTTAATGGCACACCTATACCCTTAGGCCAGTTGAAATGTTTAGGGCAGTACTTGTTAAGTATTCATGGTCAACATGCCCACCAACAGATATTAAAAGCGGATACACAGCGCGAATTACTGGACAACTTTGCTGAGCATCCTGGTCTTTTGAATAATGTGGCCCAGCACTATCATAGCCTTCAACAAAAACAGAAAATTTATCGTGAATTATTGGCGGGTCAACAACAGCGTGCGGATCGTTTTCAGCTTTTGTCTTATCAAGTCTCTGAGTTAGATGAATTTGCCATCTGCGATGGAGAGTTTTTTGAGCTAGAAAGTGAGCATAAAAGGCTCAGTAATAGTCAAGCCTTGCTGGAGCAGACTCAGTTGAGTTTTTATCAACTATATGAAGCCGACGACTTCAATGCCCTATCTGCGGTGCAAAATAGTATTGATAGATTAACGGAATTGCAGGATCACGACCCGACCCTTTCCCCAATATTAGCATTGTTAAATGAAGCAAGTATTCAAATCGACGAGGCTGCGCAAGAGCTTAGAGATTACACAGATCAGCTAGAAATAGACCCGATGAAAATGCAGCAGGTTGAAGCGCGCTATTCGCAAGCGTTAGATTTAGCCAGAAAGCATCAAGTTAAAGCGGAAGAGTTATATGCCTACCACCAAACATTGACCCAAGAATTGTCTCAGCTTTCTGAAGATGATCAAATGTTGGATAACATGCAGGACGAAATATCAGCTTTAGAGAAACTTTATTTTAAAAGCTGCGAACAGCTTAGTTTGTCGCGTACTAAAGCCGCCAGTAAATTAGCGAAACAGGTAGAAAGCCAAATTCACAAAATGAATATGGGCGACGCGATATTTAAAATTGAGGTTGAGCCGCAGGTCAGTGCGTCTCATAGCAAACATGGCTTGGACAGTATTCAGTTCAAAGTATCGACCAATAAAGGACAAGCCCTTGATAAAATTGAAAAGGTTGTCTCTGGTGGTGAATTGTCGCGAATTGGGCTTGCGATTCAAGTAATCAGCTCTCACAACAGTCAGGTAGCAACCATGATTTTTGATGAAGTTGATACCGGTATTAGTGGTTCGACTGCTTCAGTGGTGGGGCATTTACTGCGTAAATTAGGTGAAACCTGTCAGGTAATTTGTGTGACGCATTTACCCCAAGTTGCAGCACGCGCGCATAATCAAATGTTCGTTACCAAGTTTAGTGACAAGAAAACCACAGAAACTCATATGATTTCTTTACAAGAAAATGAACGAATTGAGGAGTTGGCACGTCTACTAGCTGGAGACAAATTGACGGATTCTGCGCTCGCCAACGCCAAAGAGTTACTACAAATCAGTAATTCTTAACAATTATGCATTGATTAGGCTGTATTGGCTGAGTTAGGATGCTTCGCCTATGGACCTTTAGCGAAGTACTTGTAGGGTCTTTATTTACCTAATAGCTGAGAAATTAAATAAGAATGAAGTTTAGAAATATATTGGTGGTGATTGCCGCCTCATTGATGTTGTCTGCTTGTGCTGACTGGATTTATCGAATTGATGTGCCACAGGGTAACTTTTTAGATGAGCGTGATGTTAGTAAATTACGCATTAACATGACTAAAGAACAAGTGGTGTATGTATTAGGAAAGCCCGTAGTAGAGGACTCGTTTGATCATGATACTTGGTATTATTTGTATCAAATGAAGCGCGGGATGGCTAAGCGTGGTAAAGATTTCCGTAAAGAATTAACTCTACACTTTGTCGATAATCGTGTAGGCGAAGTGACAGGTGACTTTGAATTATCTGAAGACTTTAATACTCCCCTTGATGAGTAAGGCTTACTTACTTTAGCTCAGCAGTATCGATTAGTTTGTACTTTTATTTTATGCAAAAGAACAGATTAATCGATATCAGCTCACTGCCCCGCAACACGTTTTGACTTACCCCCATGCGTACTTAATACATACGTAATCATGGAGTGGCTTGCTATATCAAGCTCCCTCTGTTGTCTGCATCCCACATCTTTGTCATAAAATTGTCGGTAATTCAGGCTAAAATTAGCCGAGTCGTACATGCTTGTGGCATAATACGCGCCGAATTTTCCTCAAACAGTCGCGCCTTATTAAAGTTAAAGTTTAATCAAACAGCGCTGTTTCCTATTTTGTCGACTTAAGCACAAATCGCTAGTGTAATTGACTAGTGGCGAGGAATAACACTTTCAGCACATTCACCTAAATTACTCGGAAGAAAACATTGTTAACGACCGCAAACATCACTATGCAATTTGGCGAAAAGCCATTATTTGAAAATGTATCAGTTAAATTTGGTAACGGAAATCGTTACGGCTTAATCGGCGCAAATGGCTGTGGTAAATCAACCTTCATGAAAATACTTGGGGGGGACTTAGAGCAATCTGCCGGGAATGTTTCCACCGACCCAGGTGAGCGTATTGGTAAATTGAAGCAAGACCAGTTCGCATACGAAGAGTACAGTGTTATTGATACTGTAGTGATGGGACACAATGAACTGTGGAAAGTCAAAGCAGAGCGTGATGCTATTTATGCTAACCCTGAAATGACGGAAGAAGACGGCATTCGCGTTGCCGATTTAGAATCAGAGTTCGCTGAAATGGATGGCTACACCGCAGAAGCACGTGCCGGAGAGCTATTAATCGGTGTGGGTATTCCAGTAGAGCAACATTATGGCCCTATGAGTGAGATAGCCCCTGGTTGGAAACTTCGCGTGCTGCTTGCCCAAGTTATCTTTTCAGATCCTGACATAATGCTACTTGATGAGCCAACCAACAACTTGGACATCAACACCATTCGTTGGCTAGAAGGCGTGCTAAACGAGCGTAATTGCTCCATGATCATCATCTCTCACGATCGCCACTTTTTAAACAGTGTGTGCACCCATATGGCCGATTTGGATTATGGCGAAATTCGATTATTCCCTGGTAACTATGACGAGTATATGACCGCCTCTACTCAAGCCAGAGAGCGCTTAGTATCAGATAACGCTAAGAAGAAAGCTCAGATCGCCGAACTGCGTACTTTTGTTAGTCGCTTCTCGGCGAATGCATCTAAGTCTAAGCAAGCCACGTCTCGCGCTAAACAGATAGACAAGATCAAACTGGATGACATCAAACCTTCAAGTCGTCAGACTCCTTTTATTCGCTTCGAGCAAACTAAGAAGTTACATCGTAACGCATTAGAGCTAACAGGATTGAAGAAATCCTATGAAAAGGAATTGTTCAACGGTCTAGACTTAATGGTTGAAGTTGGCGAACGTATTGCCGTTATTGGTGAAAATGGTTTGGGTAAAACCACGCTGTTGAAGTGTTTAGTAGGAGACACTGACTTAACAGCAGGCGAAGTCAAATGGTCCGAGAACGCGAATATCGGTTATTACGCCCAAGATCATGCTCATGAGTTCGAAAAAGAAATGACGCTTATGGAATGGATGTATCAATGGGCCCAAGAAGGTGATGACGAACAAGTCATGCGCGGTACATTAGGTCGCTTGCTCTTCTCTCAAAATGAGATCACTAAATCGGTAAAAGTTATATCCGGCGGTGAACAAGGCCGTATGATGTTTGGAAAGCTTATGCTTCAGCGCCCTAATATTTTGGTGATGGATGAGCCGACTAACCACATGGACATGGAATCGATTGAATCATTAAACTTAGCGTTAGAAAACTACGCAGGCACTCTGATTTTCGTCAGCCATGACCGAGAATTTGTATCTTCAGTTGCAACTCGCATCATTGAGATAACACCAAATGGCATTGTGGATTTCCGTGGTAACTATGAAAGTTATTTACAAAGCTTAGGCGCCTAACCTCCCGTTTGAGCTGTCTATCTAGCCAAAAAAAGCCTGAATCATCTAACATGATTCAGGCTTTTTTTTGGATTCAATTAGCTTATACAGACAGCTGTATAAGCAAATATTGATTAGGTGTTAACTAACCATTTAACAAATTGCTTTGCTTCATTTGCATTAGCAAATTTAGTGTTTTGACGACCTTGCTTATCGGCAAATGCTACGCTTTGTTTGTTTACAGAAATCGAATGCACTGGGTGCATTACACGGATCTGAGAACCGTTGTATAAATAAGACATAATAAAACTCTCTTTCAATTAGCGCGATAATGTTGACGCGCGAAATTCAACGAAGCTTCACTATAGATTTGACGATAACTTTACGACTTTATATGAGTCTAGGAGTGATAAACAGCAAGCACATGCTCGCTTATTCGCCGTTCAATAATTCAGCTTAATATTTTTGTTTTTTTAAATGCTGGCTGACTGGATCAAGGTAAGACAAGACATTAACAATGTTACCCATATGGTAACCTTGCATTATAAATGCGGAGGATGATTTATAAGCAAGGCAGCACATTACAGCACTTATTGTATAAACGCAATAGCTATTTCAATAATATTTAGTGCTATCATGCTCTATTGGTAATTACTTAATTAGAATTCGTTATGCCTGCTAGAATTGCAGTATTCGTTGATGTGCAAAACATCTATTACACCACCCGTGATACTTATCAAAAACAATTTAACTATCGACAGTTTTGGCAACATTTAAGTGAGCAAGGTGACATCGTTATCGCTAATGCTTATGCCACCGAACGTCATGACTCCCAACAACAAAAGTTCCAGTCCGCTTTGAAGCACATTGGCTTTAACGTTAAGTTAAAGCCTTTTATTCAGCGCAGTGACGGCTCAGCAAAGGGCGACTGGGATGTGGGGATCACCATTGACGTATTGGATGCTGCACAGCAAGTAGACACGGTCGTGTTGCTCTCAGGTGATGGGGATTTTGATTTATTACTCAAGGCAGTGAAAGACAAACACCATGTAAAGACGAAGGTCTATGGCGTACCAGCGCTTACCTCAAATGCCTTGGTAAACGCCTGTGATGAGTTTGTTGAGATTACGCCAGCAATGTTGCAGTGATATAGCAATATTGTCGGTCAGTAGCCTCAGGCGCTATTGTATTCACCTGAGGCTAGCAACTTTTTATGAAGCAATATTAAAAAATATGCGAAACAACGAAGGCCGAAGCATAGGCTAGCAAGCCATAACCAGCGAACAATCCCCAAGCAATTTTTTTGCTACCCGTTTCACCTTTTAAGGTTGCCACCGTAGCGACACATTGCAAAGCGATAACATAGAATATCAGTAAGCCGAGTCCTGCGCCTAAGGTTAGCCCGTCAGCTTGAATATTCGCCGCAAGGCCAGCAATGTTCTCATCGGCCCCTTCAATACCGAACAAGGTCCCGAGTGCCCCAACGAACACTTCTCTTGCCAGGAAGGAGACCAAAATGGCTACGCCGTAGCGCCAATCTAGGCCTAAAGGGGCAAAAATAGGCTCTATCCACTGGCCAATCATGGCTAAATAAGAATCCTCTAACGCATGCTCTGAACTGGGGAAATACCCTAAACACCAGATAACCACAGACACCATGAAAATAACAGGCCCTGCCCTGCGAATAAATTGCTTCGCACTGGTGAGCACTCGAAACAAAAGTGGCTTCCAGTGCGGTAAACGATAATTGGGCAGCTCCAATATAAAGGGCATTTCGGCTTTGTCATTATCCTTGCTGGTAAACTTGTTCAATAGCACGCTTACTAGCAGTGCGGTGACAATCCCGAGAAAGTAAAGTACAAAAAATGCTGTTCCCTGAAGACTTAAAAGCCCACCTAAGTAAGTAGTGTCTGGAATGAGAACAGCGATAAGCAGCGCGTACACGGGTAAGCGCGCTGAACAAGACATCAGTGGAATGGTCATCATGGTAATCAAACGCTTACGAGGAGATTCAATGGTGCGAGCCGCCATAATGGCAGGGATAGCGCAGGCATGACCTGATAAGTACGGTATGAAGCTACGCCCTGATAAACCAAAGTAACTCAACGGTTTATGGCAAATCAGCGCTGCGCGAGCAAGGTACCCGCTGTCCTCTAGTAACCCGATGATAAAGGTAAGTACCATTATTTGCGGCACGAAAACAAGAAATGAGCCCAAGCCACCAAAAATGGCGTCTTGCAGAAAATCGTTGATAAGACCAGGTCCAATTGCAGAAGTAACGGCAACGGCTAACCAGCCAATGATTTCTTCGACGCCATCCATTAACGGCGTAGCCCAAGTAAATATACTTTGAAACAACAAGAACATAATGCCAAAAAACGCCACTCCCCCCAGCACGCTATTAAGCAGGAAGCTATCAATTGTGTTTTGCTGTTTTAATACGATATCGGCGTGAATGCCGTAATGTTTGGCTATTTGACGACTGATACTGAACACGGTATCCCCGCCACCGATGCTTTTGGTTGGCACAAAGTTTTCGGGACGAGCGACCACGTCTAGTAATGCCAATTTAAATTCATGTAATCCAGTCAACGTTTTCGCCGACACAGGAAACACAGGGGCACCCAAGTCTTGCGCTAACCTTTCACAATCAACGTTGTGGCTAAAGCGCTCAACCTCATCAATCATGTTCAAGGCAAACACCAACGCTTTATTATGTTGTTTAGCTAGGTCGCGCACTTGTAACCCAAATACCAAACTTCGCTCTAACCGAGTGGCGTCAAGGTTGCACACAATGACACCTGTATTGTCGTCGTGCATGGCTTCGTGGATTTTTTCCACGGCAATTTCTTCATCTCGAGAAAGCGTGCTTAGGGAGTAAGCGCCTGGAAAGTCAATTAATCTATGTTCACCGAATTGACCACTTTTAAGCTCAACGGTTACGCCGGGGAAATTAGCCACTTTCTGACGTAACCCAGTTAATTGGTTGAACAACAGACTTTTCCCAGAGTTGGGCTTACCCACTAAAATAATATTTTTCATGACACAACTTGATTGAATGAGCGTTAGGTTCACGCCCAAATAGTAAAGGTTACTCTTGTGTATTTACCCGCGGAAAATGAATAATTGAATCGGGGTAAAAACGAAATAATAAATATTAAGAAAGGCTACTGATGGCAACCTTGTCAGCAATACTCTGCTCTAAGGTATAAACACAGTCGCCAATTTGAACCACAAGTGGCCCGCGCATAGGACTGCGCCTTAAACAACGAACTGACTGACCGTCTGTCAGACCCATTTCTAACAATCGGTTTGTTACCGCTGGCAGTAAAGAAGCGTCTAAACCACTGATCAATGCAGATTTTTTTGCAGGAACATCCCAAAGTGTCATCGCACCCTCACCAAACAATTAATACAAATGAAAACTATTTTCATTAATACCATAAATTTAGCTATGGGTGCAATGCGATTTGCTTACCCGACTTTTAAATGGTCAGCCACCAAGAACGCCATTTCTAGCACTTGGTCTGCATTTAACCTTGGATCACATTGGGTTTTGTATGCTTGAGCTAAGTCATCATCACCAATTTGATACGCGCCACCTGTGCACTCAGTTACATGCTGACCGGTCATTTCTAAATGAATTCCGCCGGCATGAGTGCCCTCAGCACGGTGTGCTGCGAAGAACTGCTGAATTTCGCGCAAAATAGCGTCGAAGTTACGCGTTTTGTAACCGCTTGATGCCTTAAAGGTGTTGCCGTGCATAGGATCAGAACTCCACACAACATTTCGCCCTTCTTGTTTCACTCGGCGCAATAGCGCTGGTAAATTTTGCTCGAGGTTATCTGCCCCCATGCGAGTAATTAAGGTCAAACGACCCGATGTATTATCTGGGTTTAGTGCATCGATGAGCTTAATTAACTCATCGCCTTGCATGGTCGGCCCTACTTTAACCCCGATTGGATTATGAATACCTCGGAAGAACTCAATGTGTGCATGATCAAGTTGACGGGTACGTTCACCTATCCACAACATGTGCGCTGAGCAGTTGTACCATTTGTCAGTCAAGGTATCGACACGCGTCAGTGCTTGCTCATAGTTAAGCAATAAGGCCTCATGAGAGGTATACAAGCTGGTTTCGTGCAAGGTTGGGGTATTACTGGTGTTGATCCCCATCACGTCCATAAACTCTAACGAGTCTTGAATACGACGTGCCACATCTTGGTAACGCTCTTTCAGTGGGTTATTTTCAACAAACGCCATGTTCCAGCGGTTTACTTGATGTAAGTCTGCCAAGCCGCCCTGAGCGAACGCACGCAATAAATTTAAAGTGGATGCGCTTTGATGATAAGCATCGAGCATGCGCTGAGGATCTGGCGTACGTGCCGCTTCAGTAAACTCAAAGTTGTTGATAATATCACCGCGATAGCTAGGCAGAGACACATCACCAATGGTTTCAAAATCGCCGGATCTTGGCTTAGCGTATTGCCCAGCCATACGAGCAACCTTTGTCACTGGACAACGGCCTGCGAAGGTCAACACTATCGCCATTTGCAAAATAACTTTGAATGTATCGCGGATTTTCGGTGCGTTGAATTCATCAAAGGACTCTGCACAATCGCCACCTTGCAGCAAAAAGCCTTTACCGTCAGCGACTTGGCCTAACTCCTTAAACAATTGACGCGTTTCAGCGGCAAAAACAAGTGGCGGATAAGATTTAAGCTTTTGCTCTACATCTTTTAGGTGTTGCTGATCATGGTAAGTAGGTTGTTGCAGAATTGGCTTTTGACGCCAACTATCAGGTTGCCATTGGCTCACAATGTGTCCTTAAAAATTGATAAAATAGGAAATGAAAAATTAGTTCACAAATGGTTGGTAAGCAACATACAAATGTGACTCTTAATCATACCTTATCTCGGCCTAGATGAAATGTGCTCAAGGTAAAGAATGACGATAAAAATCAATTATTCGCTGTTCAGTTATATTAGTAAGTCATATAAATGTGTAATTCAGCAGATAGCACGAGCATTTTCAATCAGAACTATTAAGCAAAGCGTTGTTAAATTCTCAAACCGAAACAAACGCATAGATTAGTTACCTCAATACCGACCTTCTTTTATGCTAAGCGAAACGCTGCTTGATCTGTTCCAGCAGGCCGTCCGATGCTTGTTCAATTAAATCCAATACGTATTCAAACCCGCGCTTGCCCCCGTAGTAGGGATCAGGTACCTCATCTTCTTGTGAAGAACAAAAACTCATCATAAGAGCAATCTTGTGTTGATGTTCTTCTGGGCATATTTCTAGCAAATTTTGCATATTCTGCTTGTCCATGGCCACAATGTAATCGAAGTGTTCAAAATCACTCAGGTCTACCTTACGGCATTTTATTTTCTTAAAGTTATAGCCCCGCTCTTCACCCACAGCCCGTGATCGCTTGTCTGGTGGCGAGCCTATGTGTGCCCCAAGAGTACCAGCGGAATCAATTTCAATAGCCATGCCTGCGTGTAGTGCTTTATGGCGAAATATCGCTTCTGCCGTGGGTGAGCGACAAATATTCCCTAAACAAACAAATAGGACTGATGTGATAGTTTTTTTTACTTTTTTGTCAAACACCTGAATAACACCCGTAAAATAGTGAACATAATAAAAGGACTAGATTCTAGCATTAGCTAAAAAGACTTAGGATGCGTGATTATCTTTCCACACTTGAGCGCTTTTTGGTAACCTACAGATATTGTAAATTAAATGTGTCACGTATGGATGAATCGATAAAGATTACAACGGCTTGTCAACAAGTTCAGTGTCACGAATGTGGCTACTTGGTTGAAGTACCTCCCCTTGTACATCGTCAGCGCGCCCAATGTCCTCGATGCCATTATGTTATCACAACCTACTATCAGAATATGGTTCAAAAGTTGGTTGCATTCTCGTTAGCGGCCTTAGTCCTCATGATTGCTGCGCTGAGTTTTAATTTTTTGTCGTTCAGCGCAAACGGCCAATACCATTCAATTAATATTTTCAGCAGCATTGAAAGTCTCGCTGACAATGATTATATGGCCTTAGCTATACTGCAAAGTGCAGTTATTCTCGTGTTGCCGCTGACCATATTGTTTTGTTTACTGTATTTATTAATCCCTGTGCTGTTTGGGAAAAAGCCGCAACATGCGGCCCCTCTACTAAAAGTTATCTTCGCGCTTCGCGCTTGGACCATGGTGGAAATATTTCTTGTCGCTGTGCTAGTAAGCTTGGTCAAAATAATGTCTATGGCAGATATTGGGATTGGCTTGTCTTTCTATGCATACGCGTTATTCGCTATTTGTATGACCTACACCCTGATGTATATGGACGAACATCAAATGTATCTCACCACATCATGTGCGTTACCGAAAGTTCACAAGCGGCATTCCCCTTCTCATAGTATTCAAGCAACATGGGCGTTACTATTGACGTCCATTTTACTCTACGTTCCTGCAAATACATTGCCTATCATGCATACAGATATTTTAGGTGATGATGAGCCCAGTACTATTCTAGGTGGTGTTGTAACACTGTGGAAAATGGGCTCATATCCGATAGCCGCCATTATTTTTATTGCCAGCATTGTGGTGCCAGTGGCGAAGCTGTGCATATTATGTTGGTTGAACTTTAGTGTGCAAGCCCAATTCGCAGGCCGCAAAAAAACGCGTATGATCAGCTATCGATTTACCGAGTTTATCGGTAGATGGTCAATGATCGATGTCTTTGTAGTCGCTATTTTAGTTAGTCTGATCCAACTTGGAAATATCATGAGTATTTACCCTGGCTATGCCGCTCTCGCATTCTGCTCCGTGGTTATTTTAACCATGCTTGCGGCAATATCATTCGACACGAAGTTAATTTGGAGCGATCAGTAATCATGCATGAAAATGGCGAACCTGCTGACATCACAAACGTAAAAAGCATATCCAAAATATGGTGGGTGCCGATTGTCGCAATTTGTATGGGTGCTTGGATGTTCTATCACCAATGGAGCAACCAAGGGCCACTCATTAATATTGTGTTTGAAAATGCATCTGGTCTTGAAGTCGGTAAAACTAAAATAAAAATGCACAACGTCGATGTCGGTGAAGTGAAAACCATTGCATTAACCGAGGATTTACAGAAAGTACTCGTTACCGCCCGAATGTCAGCAAATTCTGAAGGGCTGTTGCGGGAGAGTACCGAATTTTGGGCCGTCAACCCGCGTATATCGCTCAATGGTATATCAGGTTTAAATACTTTGGTGTCAGGCACTTATATAAATATGTCTACCAATTTAGAAGGGCCATCGAGTCGAGATTTCGTGGCGCTTTCTGCCCCACCAATCACGCCCAGTGGAACCCCTGGTTTGCACGTCACACTCAATAGTGATGCTGAATTTGCTTTTAAAGAAGGCGACCCAGTTATTTATAAAGGATTAAAGGTCGGAGAGTTTGAAAGTATCTATTTTAACTTCGAAGAACGTGTTGTGTATTACAACACGTTTATTCAAGCGCCGTATCACAAGTTAATCACCACGAATACCAAGTTTTGGAATACCAGTGGCGTAGAGATGGACATTGGCGCAAACGGTTTTAAAGTGAAAAGTAGCAGTATCGAAACACTCATCACCAATGGTGTTGCGTTTGGAGTTCCAGAAGGTATGCCACAAGGTAATAGAGTCAGTGAAAGATCATATTTCAATATTCATGACTCTTATGACTCCGCTGCTGAAGAGCGTTACAAGGAATCAGCAAAATTTGTGATTTTAGTGGAAGATACTGTGCGGGGTCTGCACGTGGGTGCCCCCGTTGAGTACAGAGGCATTAAAGTAGGTAAAGTATTGGATATTAACCCACCCAATGCTAACCAACAAAAGTGGTTAGATGCTGGGGTAGCTATTCCTGTGGTCATTGGCATTCAACCTGGGCGTGTTGAGCAAACAGACGACGATATTGGCATTGAATTTATTAACCGGCAGATAACAACATGGGTTGAAAACGGTTTTAGAGCCTCGTTGCAAACAGGCAATTTACTCACTGGAGCGCTCTTTGTTAACTTGGAACAATATGCCAATGTTCCATCTGTTGAAATGGAAAAATTTCAAGACTATCCGGTGATCCCCAGTATCTCCAATGAGTTCTCACAAATAACTGAAAAGGTCAGCGCCATTTTAGATAACATTAATGATATGGATCTCATTCAGCTATCCGAAGCGGCCAATAAGATGATGGACGACATCAGTGCAAGTGCCAATAGCATGAATAGCACCGCTGATGATTTTGCCGGTACGTTAAAGCAGATGGAAGAACAACAAGTTAGCGCTAAATTAGCAAACGCCTTGGAGGGGATCGCAGAGTTAACAAGTGGCTTCTCTTCGGGCTCTAGAACCAATAATGAAATAAACGAGACGTTAGACACACTTCAGCAAAGGTTAAGGGAATTACAACCTTTGCTTCTTGAGCTTAATCAAGCACCTAATAGTCTGATTTTTGATAAAGCGCCTAAGCCTTATTTACAGCCTGGCATCAGAAAAAATAACACTCAGCAAGAGCGAAAATAGTATGAAGATGTTTAGCATTTTTTTAACGATGATATTAATTGGTGGCTGTAGTTCCCCCCCAGCCCCTAATAGACAGGTTTATTTATTAAACAGCGACGCGCCTTTGATCACGGTAGAAAATTCTAAGATTGAGAGGGTAGTTATTTTAGATAAAATACAGCTTGCTGATCATCTCAAACGACCTAATCTAGTGATGCAAATACAGGGTAATCAACTGTATTACTCTGACTTAGATTTATGGGCAGAAAATTTGCAAAATGGTGTACATAACACGATGCTTGCCTGGTTGAATCAGCATGCGGAAGCCACACGTTTTGTTGCTTATGATTCACCTGAAGCAAACTTGGGTCAGGAGCATCTTATCGTGAGCGTTCAGTATTTTATGCCGACAGATCAGGGAACGGTCATTAGCAGTGGTCAATATTGGCAAACGGGTACTGGTAAAAATGAGCAAAATGTATCAATGCATAGTTTTTCTTTTACCTCGGCCCTAGCCCAAGAAGGATATCGTCATAGCGTGGCGTTACTTGCAGAACAATTATCGCAATTGAGTTTTCAGATCGTGGGCGATTTTGAGTAACACAAAGGGAAAGTGATCAAGTATGTTTATTGTTAAGCGTTTATTTAGCGCCTATCTAAATACCGGCACAAATAAGAGCAACACACCAGCGGTTCGTCAACAAATTCAAGTTACGAACTTATTTGGCTTAATTGGTTATCTCATCACTTTTGTGCTCGGTGTAAGTGCCCTTGTACGTAGTGCCGGGTTAAAAAATGACGACTTCTATCTTGGTGTGACTTTGTTGGTAGCAAGTGCTTTATTTTTCACTTCCCGCTTGATTCTCAAATTTTTTCAAAGTAAAAATGGCTATAAAGTCTCGGCCAACTTGGTTACAGGAGCATTAATGCTATTGATGCTCTACCTAATAGTCACTGGTGGGGTTAAGAATACCGGTCCTCTGTGGATTTACATCGTTCCACCTGTAGTGCTATTTTTTGGCGGATTGAAGCGGGGCTTGCTCCAATTAGGATGCTTCGCTTTTGTGGCTATTGTGATATTAGAGTATCCGAATAACCTGTTCTTAATGGCAGAGTACAGCGACGAGTTTAGTTCACGGCTTATCTATTCATTTATTACAGTCAGCTTATTATTCGTGTTCTATGAATATTCTCGTCAGCGCTCATTTAAAACACTTCAAGAGCTTAGCCGCGAATTTGAAAAACAGGCGCGCTTAGACCCACTTTCAGGATTACAAAATCGCCGGGGCATGCTTGAAAAGTTAGAATACGAGCACCAACGTACGTTAAGGCACCATAAAAATTTAACGCTAATGATGTGTGACATCGACCATTTCAAGCGGGTAAATGACAAATTTGGTCACGACGTGGGGGATGATGTCATCACCCAAGTTGGTCAACTTTTTGACAGAGCACTACGCAAACAAGATACAGTTGCTCGCTGGGGCGGAGAAGAGTTTTTGTTTCTCTTGCCTGAAACTACTCAAGAACAAGCCTTTACGCTAGCAGAAAAGCTACGCGCTCAAGTTTCTAAGCAACAATATCAAGCAGACTCAAATAGTTTCACCGTCACTGTCAGCTTGGGTATATACCAAATGCATCCTCAGGATAGCCTGGACCACGCCATCAGCCGTGCCGATACAAATCTATACCGCGCTAAGTCTAATGGTCGAAACTGCTCAATAAAATCTGATTGAGCACTTACTGAATAACGAGACTCATGCGTTCTAAACAACACACACAAATTGACGATGTCCCCTTTAATTGGCGCGTAGTAAAACAACTCTGGCCTTACTTATTGGAATTCAAGCGCCGCGTTTTTATTGCGATGCTTTGCCTTATCGCAGCCAAGGTCGCCAGCATCGGCCTACCTTTTGTCTTAAAACACGCCGTTGACACCCTAAATACGCCTGATACAGAAAAAGCCTTGGTGCTTGTTCCTTTTGCGCTCATTGCCGCCTATGGGCTGCTGCGCTTAGCCAACGTCTTGTTTGGGGAAATACGTGACACGCTTTTTGGACGTGTTACTGAACGCGCTATGCGTCGTATTAGCTTACAAGTATTTGAACATCTTCACAGACTAGATCTCGACTATCATTTAAATCGCCAAACGGGGGGCTTGTCTCGCGACATTGAGCGTGGCACAAGTGGGATAAGTTTTCTGATGCGCTTCTTAGTCTTTAATATTGTCCCTACCCTGCTCGAAATACTGGCTGTTGTAGGTGTGCTTTTTTACAACTATGGCTGGAGCTTCGCGGCGATTATTTTAGTCTCAGTTATCGGTTACATCGGGTTCTCTGTGAGAGCAACGCACTGGAGAACCGAATTTGTGCGAGCGGTCAATCAAGCCGATTCGCTTAGTAATACCAGAGCGATTGATAGCCTACTGAATTACGAAACAGTAAAATATTTTAACAACGAAGATTATGAGGCTAAGCGCTACGATGTCGCCTTAGCGGACTGGGAAACCGCACGGCGTAAAAACAGGTTGTCGCTTTTTGCTCTAAATGGCGGTCAAGCAACCATTATCGCTATCGCCATGACCAGCATGATGGCCGTTGCTGCATACTATGTTGCACAAGGCACCATGACCATTGGTGACTTTGTTTTGGTAAATGCCTTTACTATGCAAATTTTTATGCCTCTGAACTTCCTTGGTTTTGTGTATCGCGAGATAAGAGGGGCATTAGCAAATATTGAGAACCTCTTTACCCTACTCAGTAAATCTCCAGGTGTTATCGACAATCAAGATGCCAAACCACTAGTCATCAGCAAAGGCAATGTACGCTTTGAAAACGTGAGTTTTGGCTACGGACCTGACAGACAAATTTTACACAACGTGAGTTTTCGTGTTCCTGCGGGCAATAAAGTAGCTATTGTTGGCCCAAGCGGCGCCGGTAAATCCACCATCATTAAATTATTGTTTCGTTTTTATAATGCCGATAGTGGCGAAATTTATATCGATGAGCAACCTGTCAGTCGATCGACACAAGCCTCATTGCGACAAGCCATCGGTATCGTTCCGCAAGACACAGTGTTATTTAATGACAGTATTTTTGAGAATATCCGCTACGGTAACCCGTCAGCGAGTGATGAGGAGGTTTACCAAGCCATTGAGCACGCACATCTATCCGCTTTCATCAACGCCCTGCCTCAAGGGAAAGACACTAAAGTAGGTGAACGGGGCCTGAAGTTATCGGGGGGCGAGAAACAACGCGTCGCTATTGCCCGCACTATATTAAAAGGTGCTCCCATCTTACTATTTGATGAAGCAACCTCATCTCTGGACAGTCAATCTGAACACGCTATTTTGAGTGCATTTAGAGAGATTGCTGTCGGGCATACCAGTATTGTTATTGCCCATCGGCTTTCCACTATAGTGGATGCCGACAGCATCATAGTGATCCAAGATGGCCGCGTGGTAGAACAAGGTAATCATGCACTGCTTTTGGCCAACAACGGTCCGTATTACCATCTATGGAATACACAACAAAAGGTGAACTCAAAAGATGTCTGAACAGCAACATCAACAACTCGTTGATGCCATCAATCAAACCATGCCTTTTGGTAAGTACGCCGGTAGAAAGCTGCTGGAATTACCCGAGCCTTATCTTGTTTGGTTTAACCAAAAAGGCTTTCCAGAGGGTAAACTTGGACAACAACTGGCCCTAATGCACGAAGTAAAAGTCAATGGTTTAGAATCCATGCTTCAACCACTACTGAGATAATGAATAGACCACATTCTCGCGCCGACCATGCGCGCCACAATACCCGTAGAAATCCTCTTCGAAAAAGTAATAGCGCTCAATACGAAAATATTGATAAGCAGATATTAGCGCTGCATCAAGCGATGGTAAAAAAACTCATTGCAAAGCCTGAGCTTCGTCAACATGTCATCGACACCATCGAATCAAGATACGCCAATGGCCAATTACGCCACGGTGGCTACCTAGTGTGGAGCTGCTTGATGGAGTGTATTGATGACACTCCGGATAGCTTTATTGAAGGAGTACTAGCTGACACTCCTCAAATGCGCAAACTTAGGCGCAGAACTCCCTTCGTCAACGTATTAACAGAGCAAGAGCGCGAACAGGCATTGCTTGGTTAACCGCTGGCACAAAGTTGCATCGCTGCCTAAATAGATTCACCGTTTTTACAAAGTCGCGCTTAAAAGGCTAAAAGCGCTTGAGCAATGACTTTAATACCAATACCGACATCATTATCGGCCCGGAATTTTCTCCTTAAACGAAAAAAGCACCCGAAGGTGCTTTCTTTCAAACGCAATAAGCTGTCGAATTAACGACGTAGGCCTAAACGTTTGATTAGATCTTGATAACGCTCAACGTTTTTACCTTTAAGGTAATCAAGGAGTTTACGACGTTGGCTAACCATGCGTAATAAACCACGACGTGAGTGGTGATCTTTTTTATGGTCAGCAAAGTGGCCTTGAAGCTTGTTGATGTTAGAAGTCAACAATGCAACTTGAACTTCAGGTGAACCAGTATCACCTTCTTTTACGCCATAATCAGCAATGATTGCTGCAGTTTCTTGAGTAGTTAGTGACATAACTTTCTCCAATATAAGAGCTAAAATACAGCAGGCCGATCACTAATTCAGCCATGCCAAGGAGCGCGTATTATAGTGACTACCGTTTATTTAGCAAGGACAAATCTTGCTAAGCTGGTGAGTTAAATACCACAACACGTTTAGGGGCGGCTTTGTTATCGTTATCGAGCTCTGACACACCCAAGAAAACGTTGTCTTCAGTGCAATATGTGCGTACCAGAGTACCTTGGTCTATCGCGGCCTCACTGACATAAGGCACTGGCTGACCATGCAGAAATGAGTCTCTTGAAGCAGGTGTGAGTTCAACACTAGGCAGTGCTTTTACGGCGCTGTCCATAGGAATTAACAATGGGTCGAGAATATCCGTTAAGGGTATTTGCTCCGCTTGGGCTTTTTCGAGCAAAGACTCAAGCATTTCAAAAGTCACCATTTTGTCGCTCGGGTAATCAGCAACAGCGGTACGATGCAATTTACTCACATAAGCACAGCAACCTAAAAGCTGTCCTAGGTCATCGACCAAAGAGCGTATGTAAGTGCCTTTACTGCAGTGCACTTCCATGTCTACTTCATCACCATCAAAGCGAGTAATGTTAAGTGAGAAAATAGTGATATCTCGCGCTTCTCGCTCGATGACTATCCCTTGACGTGCATAATGGTACAGAGGTTTGCCCTGATGCTTTAATGCTGAGAACATTGACGGAACTTGTTTGATTGGCCCTTTAAATGTCTCACATGCATCAATTAATTGCTGCTCAGTCACATTCACTTCACGGGTATCAACTATCTCACCATCAGCATCTGACGTCGTTGTTCTTACGCCTAACTTAGCCGTAACAATATAGGTTTTATCGGCATCTAACAAAAACTGGGAAAACTTAGTGGCTTCACCTAAACACACTGGCAACATCCCAGTAGCCAGTGGATCCAGCGCGCCAGTATGACCTGCCTTGGCTGCTAAAAATGCACGTTTCACTTTTTGTAACGCCTGATTTGACGAAATTTCCAATGGTTTGTCTAACAACAAAATTCCGTCTATTGCGCGACCTTTACGACGTCTAGCCAAGCCTTAATCCTCTTGTTCGTCTTCATCTAAAGAACGGCCTGCATTGCGCGCGCGCTCTTTGTCTTTGTTTAGTGTTTCATCCACCAAGTTACTGATACGAATACCTTCACTTAATGAACCATCGCGAACAAATTTAATCGCAGGTACAGCACGCATACGCATGCGATTCGCCAATAAAGTGCGGATATAACCTTTGTTTTCTTCTAGGATCGACAAGTAGTTGTTCATGACTTCTTCGTCGTTCTCAAAAAAGGTCACGTAAATTTTTGTATATGCTAGGTCGCGAGATACTTCAACAGCAGACACAGTTACCATGCCCAAACGCGGGTCACGATTCTTGAACTCATTCTGTAAAATACTGGCGATCTCTTTATGGATTTGCTGACCTACACGGTCGGTGCGAGAGAATTCTCTTGCCATTTTAATCTCCTAAAGCATTAAATGATGCTTTTGTTAAGACAAAACGGAGGCCTAAGCCTCCGTTTTAATTCAATACTAATAACGCGCTAACATTTTATGTTGGCGAATTATAGTTCACGCTCAACTTGAACGATTTCAAATACTTCGATTTGGTCGCCCACTTTAACGTCGTTGTAGTTCTTCACGCCGATACCACACTCAACACCGTTACGTACTTCTTGTACGTCATCTTTGAAGCGTCTTAGTGATTCAAGCTCACCTTCGTAGATAACGACGTTTTCACGTAACACGCGGATTGGGTTGCTACGTTTAATTGTACCTTCAACCACCATACAACCGGCAATTGCACCAAGTTTAGGTGATTTAAATACGTCACGTACTTCAGCCAAACCAATGATTTCTTGTTTGAATTCAGGGGCTAGCATACCGGTCATCGCCATCTTAACTTCATCAATCAAGCTATAGATAACACTGTAGTAGCGCAGATCGATTTCTTCGGCTTCAATCACGCGTCTCGCACTTGCATCAGCACGTACGTTGAAACCTACCACGATAGCACTAGATGCAGCCGCTAAGCTGGCGTCAGTTTCAGTAATACCACCAACACCACTGCCGACTATGTTCACTTTCACTTCAGAAGTAGACAATTTGGTCAATGAATCAGAGATTGCTTCAACAGAGCCTTGAACGTCGGCTTTGAGCACGATGTTAAGCTCGCTAACGTCACCCGCTTCCATGTTCGCAAACATGTTCTCAAGTTTCGCTTTTTGCTGCTTGGCCAATTTAATTTCACGCTGCTTAGCATTACGTTTAGTCGCTACTTCACGAGCTTTACGCTCATCTTGTACCACTAACGCATCTTCACCAGCCACGGGAACACCTGACAAACCAAGTACTTCTACTGGTGTTGAAGGCCCTGCGATGGCAACATCTTTGCCGTTTTCATCACGCATGGCGCGCACACGACCGTACTCAATACCACAAAGTAAGATATCACCGGCTTTAAGTTGACCTTCTTGCACCAAGACAGAAGCCACTGGGCCGCGTCCTTTGTCCAAGCGAGACTCGATAACAATACCTTTAGCAGAGCCTGTAGGCGGCGCTTTCAAGTCTAGTAATTCAGCTTGTAAGCTAATTGCTTCAAGCAACGCGTCGATGCCTTCACCTGTTTTGGCAGAAACATTAACGAACTGGTGTTCGCCGCCCCACTCTTCTGAAATCACTTCTAGTTGTGACAATTCAGTTTTAACACGATCCGGATCGGCGCTTTCTTTATCCATTTTGTTAACAGCAACAATCAAAGGGACACCAGCTGCTTTCGCGTGCTGAACCGCTTCTTTTGTTTGTGGCATAACACCATCGTCTGCTGCAACAACCAAAATAACGATATCTGTTGCTGTGGCACCACGTGCACGCATAGCGGTAAACGCGGCGTGACCTGGAGTATCTAGAAAAGCAATTCGGCCATTGTCTGTTTCAACACTGTAAGCACCGATATGCTGAGTAATACCACCTGCTTCACCCGCAGCAACTTTCGCGCGACGAATGTAATCTAGCAGTGATGTTTTACCATGGTCAACGTGACCCATAATCGTTACAACCGGTGCACGCGACGCTAACTCAGACGATATTTTGTCTGCCAACAACTCGTCTTCTAACGCGTTATCGTTCACTAATTCGTATTTGTGACCCATTTCTTCAACAACGAGTACCGCTGTTTCTTGGTCGAGTACTTGGTTAATGGTCGCCATCTCGCCCATTTTCATCATCGCTTTGATGACTTCAGTCGCTTTAATGGCTAACTTGCTAGCTAAGTCACTAACCGTAATCGTTTCGCCTAAACGAACGATACGCTCAACTGGCTGCGCAGGCTTGTTAAACGCGTGCTTAAGGTCTGAACCAGCATTGCGTTTTGACTTTTTACGACGACGTCCGCCACGCTCGATTTTAATATCATCAGCGTCTTCAGCTTCTTGTGCGTAACGGTTACTGTGCACGTGCACTTCTTCCGCTTCTTGCTTCTTACGACGCTCTTCTTCTTCTTTCCAGCGACGTGAGTTTTCTTCAGCAAGTTTGCGCGCTTCATCAGCGGCTTTTTTCGCATCTTCTTCAAGCTTACGTTGAGACTCTTGCTCTTGCTTCTTACGGATATTTTCCGCTTCAGTACGAACACGCTCTTGTTCTGCTTTTTCTTCAGGGCTTAACGCTGATTCTTCGGCTTGACGCGCTTCTGCTTCTTTTTTCGCTTTTTCAGCACGGGCCAGACGTTCAGCTTCCGCTTTCGCTTTAGATTCAGCGGCTTTCTTCGCTTTCTCTTCAGCTGCTTTTTTCGCTTCTTCTGCGGCCGCTTTTTCAGCTTCAAGTTGCGCTTGCTGTTCTGCTAGAGCACGAGCTGTTTCTTCTTCTGCTAAACGTGCTTCTTCTACATCAGTACGTTTAACATAAGTACGCTTTTTACGTACTTCAACCGTGACCGCTTTCGACTTACCCATATTCAGAGTACTGGTCGTTTTGCGTTGTAATGTCATTCGCTTAGGCGCTTCAGAGCCCGTACCGCCATGTTGTTTGCTTAAATAATCCAACAGCTGACGTTTTTCATCTTCAGTCACGTTTTCATTTGCCGCTTTAACAATATCAGCATCTTTAAACTGCTTAACTAAGCGGTCAACCGAAGTGCCGATATCGGCGGCGAGTTTTTCAATGGATACTTCTGCCATATTCGTAATTCCTCTTTGGTGACCCTATTCTTCGTTAAACCAGACAATGTTACGTGCAGCCATAATTAACTGGCCCGCTTTTTCTTCGTCTAGTTCTTCAATATCGCTGATCTCGTCTACGCCTTGCTCCGCAAGTGCTTCAAGATCGGTAATGCCGCGACTTGCCAATGTGTAGGCAACATGGCGTTCCATACCGGCTAAACTTAATAGCTCTTCTTTTGGTTCAGAGGCTTCCAATGTCTCTTCATTCGCTAACGCTTGCGTGGTGAGTGCTGCGCGCGCTCTGCTACGTAAATCTTCAACGATGTCTTCATCAAGGCCGTCTATTTCAAGTAGCTCATTAATGGGTACATAAGCGATTTCTTCAAGCGTAGAGAAACCTTCATCAACCAATACCGCTGCAAACTCTTCATCAATATCAAGACCATTAACGAACACAGCTAACACTTTTGAATTTTCTTCGTCGTGTTTGTTGTTTAAGTCTTCAACCGTCATCACGTTTAATTCCCAGCCAGTAAGCTGAGCGGCTAAACGGACGTTTTGGCCACTACGACCAATTGCCTGAGCTAGATTGTCAGACTCAACCGCAACATCCATGGTGTGGTTATCTTCATCAACAACGATGGATGCAACCTCAGCCGGTGCCATTGCATTGATAACGAATTGTGCTGGGTTGTCATCCCACAATACGATGTCTACACGCTCACCACTTAATTCGCTGCTGACTGCTTGTACGCGTGAACCACGCATACCTACGCAAGCACCTACTGGGTCAAGACGTTTATCGTTGGTTTTAACCGCGATTTTAGCGCGAGAACCGGGATCGCGAGCAGCAGCCTTAATTTCTAAGGTTTCTTCTGCGATTTCAGGCACTTCCAATCTAAACAACTCAACCAGCATGTCCGGGTGCGTGCGGCTCACAAACAATTGAGCTCCCCGTGCTTCAGGGCGAATGACGTACAATAATCCACGTACTCGGTCACCCGGGCGGAATGTTTCACGAGGTAACATATCGTCACGGTAAATTACGCCTTCGGCGTTGTTACCCAAGTCTATGATGATGTTGTCGCGGTTGACCTTTTTAACGGTACCAGTGACTAAGTCACCCACACGCTCTTCGTATTCAGCCATCACTTGGGCGCGCTCAGCTTCACGTACTTTTTGTACGATAACTTGCTTAGCCGTTTGTGTGGTTATACGGTCAAATTTGATTGATTCGATTTGATCTTCAACATAGTCACCTAGTTGAATGTCAGGCTCATCTATTTGAGCCGCAGAAATAGTCATTTCTGCAAAAGGGTTCTCTTGCTTTTGATCATCAGCGATAACCATCCAACGACGGAACGTATCAAAGTCGCCAGTAATACGGTCAATAGCAACGCGTACTTCAATTTCGCCTTCAGTTTTCTTTTTAGTAGCACTTGCAATGGCAAACTCTAACGCTTCAAAGATTTTTTCTCTTGGAACTTGTTTTTCATTTGAAACGGCTTCCGCCACTAACAAAATTTCTTTATTCATGATTGCCTCACTGATTATTCTTTAGCAAAAGCCTTAATGGCCATCTACTCAATCAAACGTTGGAACAACATTGCCTTTTTCAATATTGGCAAAGGCCAATACAAATTCTTGGTTATCCACTTCAATAGTTAACATGCCATCGGCTTCGGACAATAACTTACCTTTAAAGTTACGTCTGTCTCCCATTGGCATCTTTAATCGTAATGTGACGATTTCACCCACTGATTCGATATAATGTTGTAACTCTGTCTCTTATACACATCTGACGCTGCCGACGAAGAGGATAG